>Ga0265292_1000052_pt1 | contig 262788 bp, 233 predicted proteins | sample Munlanlewell296A_FD_189080 | JGI IMG/M metagenome (GOLD analysis project Ga0265292, IMG submission 189080) | Leachate microbial communities from a municipal landfill in Southern Ontario, Canada - Leachate well 296A | ecosystem: Engineered > Solid waste > Landfill > Unclassified | place... | reverse complement strand
GCTCTACTCTCGGATCCTTTAAATCATCGAAGAAAGGAAGTATCCCGTTCATATGCTTTTATCCCTATAAACGTATTTTCTTCAATTATCGCATCCCTTCCCTAAAATTTAGATGCGTTTGCCCTGTGGTGAGCAGGGGTTATTCCATATTACCGATGAATTTCAAATTTCTCTGTATACCGGCATATTTACTTCTTTTAAGGGGTGAATGCTTAAAAATATTTATGAAAGCCTCTTCACTCATATCCTCCCATTCTTTTGTTGAGAGATTCAATATTTCGGGAATAGGTGTAAATGCTGTTTCTGTATGAGGTTGGCTAAACCGGTTCCATGGACAAACATCCTGGCATACATCACAACCCAAAAGCCAGTTGTTAAATTTTCCTTTCATTTCAGCCGGTATCATCGCCTCTTTTAATTCAATTGTAAAATAGCTGATGCATTTACTGCCATCAACCACTTTGTTTTCATGAATAGCATCAGTAGGACAGGCCTCCACGCATTTGCGACAGGAGCCACAGAAATCTTTGGCAAACGGATCATCGTATACCAATTCAATATCTACTATTAATGTAGCAATAAAATAAAAAGAGCCGCTATGTTTGGTTATCAGGTTACCATTTTTTCCTACCCATCCGGCGCCACTTTTTACGGCCCAGGTTCTTTCCAATACGGGGGCGGAGTCTACAAACCCCCGTCCATGTATCTCGCCAATATTTTGATTGAGGATGGCTAAGAATGTTTTTAGTTTGTACCGGATAACTTCATGGTAATCTTTTCCAAATGCATATTTGGCAATATGAGGGGTATCCTGTGATTGAGATTGGTCAGGAAAATAATTTTGAAGAACGGTAATGACTGATTTTGCGCCTGGTACTAATTTCCGGGGATCAATTCTTAATTCAAAATGGTTTTCCATGTATTGCATGTTGCCATGCATACCTTGTTGTAACCAGGCTTCTAATCGCCTGGCATCTTCCTCTAATTTTTCAGCTTTCGCAATACCACAATAGGAAAAGCCCAGTTCCTGAGCAGTTTGTTTAACAATGCGTGTATTGTGTTGAGGGATATTCAAGAATTTATTGGTTTATCAGTTATTTGTTCTATGTTCTATGTTCTATGTTGGTTTGCTTACTAATAAACCAATCAACTCCCTATTCCTCAGCATGCAGAATATGAAAAAACCTGTGTGCAACCGGAGCAATTAACACGCCAATATTGGTAATGAACGCTACACCGCTGAAAAGGGCATAAAAGGACGAAAATATTTTTCCAATGGTTGTTTTTATTTCTGCTACCGGACCCATTCCGCTTAATATCATAGATGCATTGTGCAAAGCGTCAATCCAGTCCATGGGTCCCGAAAAATGATAGCCAACTACGCCAATTGCCAGGCAAATACTGAGAATAACCGTTGCCACTATGGCATTTTTGTAAAGTCGGTTATAGAATACTTTTCTTGAAGCAAGGGGCTCCGATTTGTTTTCATAATCAGTTACGAGGAAAGCTTTTTGAAGGTTTTTGGTTCTCATGGTCTTTTGTCTTATTTGCAGTTTGTAGTTAGCTGTTGATCAATTGAATTTTTAATATCCAGGTAGATATCCTTTTTTTCTTCACCCAATACTCCTTTGGTAAAAAAGATACAGGCATACCCACGGCATTTATCGATCATGGGCCAGGTTCCGAATAATCCCGGACTCGCTAAAACCGTTGCATTTCCGCTTTCATCTGTTTCAAGAATCCATGCACCAAAACCATAATTATATCCCTCCGCTACTTTGGGGGCATATTTGATCATGGAAGCCGATGTGCGTACTGTTTGCATAGCTGCCACTGCATTCTCGCTCAGTATTCTTTTTCCGTTAAAAATGCCATTGTTGAGCATCATTGATAGGAAATTCATATAGTCATTGGCGGTAGAAATAGCCCCGCCGGAGGGGTTCACTGCGTTAAAACTGGAAAAGCTGGTATTACGCATCATTAACGGACGGGTAATACGTTCCTGCATCAGTTGTTCAAAACTTCTTCTGGTAAGCACCTCCAGCACACGGCCCGCGATGTTCAGTCCAATATTACTGTATCTGAATTCAAGACCGGGGTTTGATTCAATCTCTTTTTTTGAAGCAAAATCTATTACTTCTTCTTCAAGGGTTGCATACTTTTTTCTGCTGAAAAGTTTTACCGGCTCCGGTTCAATACCTGTTAAATGCGCTAAGCAATCCTTAATGGTGATATAGCCTTTGGAATATTTGCTGAATATGGGTATAAACTTGCTCACTTTATCATCCAATGATAGCTTACCTTGGTCTACAAAGCTCATTACCAACGCGGCGGTTAGCCATTTACTGCAACTGGCAATAGGTGCCTGGGTTTTGGCATTAAAATCAGTACCCATCGCTTTCTGGTAAATGATCTTACCATTTTTATAAATTAAAGCTACCACATTACCCCCCAGTTCCTTTTTGGCGGCCTCCAATTTTCTGTCAACCTCCGAAAAATCGGATTGGGTGAATGCGGACTGAAAGAATAGCATAAAAATCAATACAGTACTGACTTTTACGCAGTTTTTTAACATTTTTACAGACATATTTTCCGAATTTAAGTATTGGATTGTCTTTTGCACCATTGATTAAAGTTATTTCAAAATCGTTACCGATTGGGGAACTGATTCTTGCTTAACCCATTTAGTTCTAAGAAAGCCAGAACCCAGTTCCACAAAAATCAATAAACCAGTAAACTGATTCTCATATGAACCTCAACAACTACACCATAAAATCACAGGAAACCATTCAGGCGGCTCAGCAGGTAGCCTTTAATAATGGTAATCCTTCTATGGAAACCAACCACCTGTTAAAAGCATTGCTGGCTGATAAGGATAGTCCTGTAGAATTTCTGCTAAAGCGAAACAATGTAAATATTGCTTTTACAGAAAGCAAGGTAGATGAAAGTATTGCCAAATTGCCCAAAATACAAGGTGGCGAACCTGCACAAAATATCAGCAGGGATCTTAATAATGTTTTCCTGAAAGCCAATAATGTGTTGAAGGAGTTTAAAGATGAATTCATCAGCACGGAACATTTGCTGCTGGCATTAATGCAGGTAAATGATGATACCGCGAAGACTTTAAAAGCTGCCGGACTTACAGAAAAAGGCTTGATAACAGCTATCAGGGATTTACGAAAAGGCGATACCATTCAATCGCAAACACAGGAAACACAATTGAATACCTTGAATAAGTTTGCCAAGAACCTGAATGAACTGGCAAGACAGGGCAAATTGGATCCGGTGATTGGCCGGGATGAAGAAATTCGAAGAACCCTGCACATATTAACCCGTAGAACTAAAAACAATCCAATACTGGTAGGGGAGCCTGGCGTTGGTAAAACAGCCATTGTAGAAGGACTGGCCATGCGAATTATTAACGGGGATGTGCCGGATAACCTGAAATCAAAAACGATTTTCGCATTGGATATGGGCCAGTTGATCGCGGGGGCTAAATACAAAGGCGAATTTGAAGAGCGTTTGAAAGGCGTGGTAAAAGAAGTAGCTACCAGTGATGGGGAGATCATTTTATTTATTGATGAAATACATACATTGATTGGAGCCGGTGGCGGCGAAGGCGCCATGGATGCGGCTAATATTTTAAAGCCTGCATTGGCCCGTGGAGAATTAAGGGCCATTGGTGCAACTACATTGAATGAATACCAGAAATATTTTGAAAAAGATAAGGCGCTGGAGCGCCGGTTTCAGAAAGTGATGATCAATGAACCCAGCAAAGAGGACGCTATTTCCATTTTGCGCGGATTAAAAGACAGGTATGAAACACACCACCATGTGCGGATAAAAGATGAGGCGATCATTGCCGCGGTGGAGTTGTCTACCAGGTATATGACAGATCGATTTCTTCCGGATAAAGCCATTGATCTGATTGATGAAAGTGCTGCCAAGCTTCGCCTCGAAATGAATTCAATGCCGGAGGAACTGGATAAACTGGAAAGACAGATTCGTCAGCTCGAAATAGAACGGGAAGCCATCAAACGCGAGAATGATGAAGCTAAACTCAAAGAGCTGAACATTGAGATAAGTAACCTGGTGGTGGAAAGAGACACGTTAAAATCGAAATGGAAACAGGAAAAGGAACTGGTTGAAAAAGTGCAGAATGCCAAAGCCAGGATAGACGAGTTAAAGCACCAGGCTGAACAGGCGGAAAGAAATGGTGAATATGGTAAAGTGGCCGAGATCCGGTATGGAAAAGTACAGGAACAGGAAAAGATTATTGCACAGGTTACAGAACAGATTGAAAGCTCCACAGATAAGCGCTTGCTGAAGGAAGAAGTGGATGCGGAGGATATTGCTGCGAATGTGGCAAAGGCTACAGGTATACCCGTTTCGAAAATGATACAAAGTGAGCGGGAAAAGTTATTGCATTTAGAAGATGAATTGCATAACCGCATAGTGGGCCAGGAAGAGGCCATAACCGCGGTAGCGGATGCTATCCGCAGAAGCAGGGCAGGATTGCAGGACCCTAAAAAACCGATTGGATCCTTTATCTTTTTGGGTACAACAGGGGTAGGTAAAACAGAGCTCGCCAAAGCGCTGGCTGAATACCTGTTTGATGATGAAAGTATGATGACCCGTATTGACATGAGTGAGTACCAGGAAAAACATACCGTATCGCGTTTGGTAGGAGCGCCTCCGGGATATGTTGGGTATGATGAAGGCGGACAATTAACAGAAGCCGTTCGTCGCAAACCGTATAGCGTGGTTTTGCTGGATGAAATTGAAAAAGCACACCCTGATGTATGGAATGTTTTGTTACAGGTATTGGATGATGGACGTTTAACTGATAATAAGGGCCGGGTAGTGAATTTTAAGAATACGATTATCATCATGACCAGTAATATAGGTAGTCACCTGATTCAGGATGCTTTTGAAAAGGTTACTGAAACTAATGTAGAAGAAGTTACTGATAAAGCTAAAGTAGAAGTAATGAGCTTGCTTCGTCAAACGATACGCCCGGAATTTTTGAACAGGGTAGATGAGATCATCATGTTCAGCCCATTAATGAAAAAGCAGATCATGGGAATTGTGAAGATACAACTGGAAGGGTTAAAGAAAATGGTTTCTGAGAATGGAATTACACTCAGGTATAGTGAATATTTGCTGGAATTTCTTGCAGAACAGGGATATGATCCACAATTTGGAGCCAGGCCCCTGAAACGCCTGATACAAAAAATGATTATCAACTCATTGAGTAAGAGAATTTTGGCCGGAGATATAGATAAGAGTAAAACGGTGTTGGTTGATGTATTTGACGGGGTAGTTGTTTTTAGAAATGAGGATGAATGGGTAAGTGTTGACAAAGGGGTATAATTAAAAAAGCCGTGGTAGGAAATTACCACGGCTTTTTTATCGTTCGCGGGAACAACCGGATTATTCCTCTGTTTTATTTTTTAGTGCCATCAGCAGGGTGTAAGCGCCTCTTGTAACGATTTGTTTACCTGTAAATGTGCGATTGTTCTTGATTTCAATGAAACCATTTTCCTTTATTCCTGTTTCTATGGCCGTCATGGTGAATTGGTTAGCCGGCCCGGCAACGAAAACATAATTTCCACCTTCAAAATTGATAATTGCCTCCTCCGCGATAGTCATGGATGAAAGACTTTTGATTTTCAATTCTGCATTCATATACATTCCGGGTAACAATGTTTTGTCATACTGATCAAAATGGCAATGAACTTCCGCTGTTCTCTCTGCAGACAGGTCTCTGCTGATTAAACTGATCTCACAAAGATGCTTTTTTTCGGGTTCATTATTGGTATAGGCAAGTAATCGTTGACCAATAAAAAGCTTGTCTATATCTTTTTCAAACACTTTTAAATTCAGGTGTATGTCTGAAGGGTTTACCAGGTCGAAAAGAATATCGGATGGATTTACATACTTGCCGATATTCACATTTACCTTAGAAACAAAGCCATTGATGGGGGAATAAATGGTTACGCTTTTTGATAGGTTGCTTTCAGATATTGTTTGGGGATTAATATTTATCAATTTAAGTTTTTCAGCCAAAGCGCTAACTGTTATTTTTTGATTAGTGTATTCCATTTGTGCCTGTTGAAATACCTTATCGCTGCTTGCTTTACTTTGGTTTAGTTCCTTTTGTCTCAGGTATTCTGCTTCTGAATAAACCAGATTTGATTTGGCAGTTAAAAAATCCTGTTGTAACTGGATGTATTGCTGGTCTTCCATGATGGCAATCACTTCTCCCTTCCTGATTTGCAAACCGGGTAATAGTTTTGTATACTTCAGATATCCTCCCAGTGGCATACTTACTGAAACCATATTTTGAGGAGGTACATCTATTTTACCATTTACAACAAGGGTAGTAGAAAGTTTTTTTTTCTCTAAACTTCCTAATCCGATTTTGGCTGACTCCATTTGGCCTTTTGTAAGCGTTACTATATTTTCATTGGGTGTAACGGTTGCTGTTTTTTCCTGATTTTGCTTGCTGCCACAGCTAATCAGTAGTACTACGCCAGTTATTATAATTATTTTTTTCATTGGTAGGTTATTATTTGAATAGTAAGTAATTAATCGAAATAATGCTTTCATTCAATAATCTGATAGCATCCAGATAACTGTTTTGAATGGAGATAGATTGATTGGTAAGCATTACCCATTCCAGGTAATTAATGTATCCGTTAATGAACTGTTTATTCGCGGTTTGTGTAATGATATTGGCGTTTGGTAAAGCGGATGTCTCGAAATAATGTACGTTTTGCAAATAGGTTTGATACTGTATTAGTAACCCCCTGTACTGGGATGCCAATAGCTGTTCCTGTTGCAGATAATTATTTTCCGAAATTCGTTCATAGGTTTTCGAAGCATTAATTTTTGCCTTTTGCGAGCTGGAAAATAGGGGAATACCCACTCCTATAGAAGCAGCTGTAAACCTGGATGAAGCGCTATACAGACTATTATCTGCTCCCATTCCTTTTATACTCGTATTGGATAATCCAATACTCAGGTCGGGAAGTAATCTGGATTTTTCGAGTTCCGTATTGGCGCTTGCGGTTACCTTTTGTTGCCGTAATACTTTCAGTATAGGGTGTTCTGAAATAGTAATACTGTCAATAGCCCATAGTGCCGATACTTTTGTTGATTCTGCCAATGGCTCAACTTTATCTGCACTATTAAGTAATAGCTGAAACTGTAAAACAGACAATTCAATTTCTTCCTGAATAACCATTAGCTGTAAACTAATATTACCTCTTTGTGTTTCTGCAGTCGTTTTTTCTAAAATATTACTTTCCCCTTTTAAAAGCCGTAGTTCAGCTTTACTTAAAAATGCGGCATAATTACTATCCGCTTTTAACAGTAATTTTTTCTTTTCCTCCAGAAGGCTGATGGAGTAATAAATTTGAGTAACTGCTTTTCTGATCTCAGCTTCTTTTAAGGAAACACTTAGTACCGCTGTCTTCCATTCTTCTGTAAGAACTTTCTTTTGATTTGAATAAACGGTTGGAAAGCTGAATGATTGAGAAAAGCTTACCCGGCTATCCGTGTAGATACTGTTAATTTGCCCGGCTTCTGCTGTAAAATTTGTTTTAGGAATACTGGCAGCGGAAAGAATAAGTTTTTCCTGATACACTGCTTTCAGTTTTTCGTTTTTTACAGAAATATTATTTTTTAAAGCTGTATCTATAGCGGCTTCTAATTTTATTTTGTTTTGAGATTGAGCACTGAAAGTACTTAGGCATATGAAAATTAATAGGGTTATTCCATGTTTAGCCACGCGCTTTGTCTTACCTGTTTTTTCAACTAGTATATAAAGCACCGGTAGTACAAAAAGGGTTAGGAAGGTTGCAATTAATAAACCACCTATCACCACGGTAGCCAAAGGTCTCTGTACTTCAGCTCCGGAACCATTACTGATGGCCATCGGTAAAAATCCAAGTGATGCTACAAAGGCTGTCATTAGTACCGGCCTTAATCGAACTTTAGTTCCCATTAATACGATATTATTCAGGCTGGTTAATCCATCCTTTTTAAGGCGATTAAATTCTGCAATCAATACAATTCCATTTAATACTGCCACACCGAACAGGGCGATAAACCCCACGCCGGCACTGATACTGAATGGCATACCCCGAATAGCCAGAAAAAATATTCCTCCGATGGCTGAAAGCGGGATGGCTGTATAAATGAGTAAGCCCTGTTTTAATGAACTGAAAGCAAAATAGAGTAAGATTAAAATCAGGAGTAATGAAACCGGTACCGCGATCATAAGCCTTTTTTTTGCTTCGTTGAGGTTTTCAAACGCTCCACCATAAGTGATATAATATCCGGTAGGAAGTTTTATTTGTGCCTCTATTTTTTGTTGCAGTTCGGTCACAATGGTTTGTACATCCCTGTCCCTCACATTAAATCCTACTACAATTCTGCGTTTGGCATCAACGCGTTGTATTTGATTGGGCCCGATTTTAATGTCAACACTGGCCAATTGTGATAATGGGATTTGTGTACCCTGTGGCGTTGGAATCAGCAGGTTTTGCACATCTTCCAGGTTTTTTCGCTTGTCGATATTCAGTCTTACAACCAGGTTAAACCGTTTTTCCTCTTCAAATACAAGACCAGTTGTTTGACCTGCAAATGCGGTATTTACAACCCTATTTATATCGCTTATGTTGAGGTTGTATTGTGCAATAACAGCACGATTGTAATTAATGATGATCTGGGGCATACCCGTTACCGGTTCTACAAAAAGGTTCTGGCTTCCTTTTACACTGTTTACCACTTTGCCTAATTGTTCGGCATATAAAGCCAGTGTGTCTAAGTTTTCTCCAAAAATCTTGCAAACCACATCCTGCCTGGCTCCCGTCATCAGTTCATTGAATCGCATTTGAACCGGAAATTGAAATCCGGTGGTGATACCAGGAATATCCTGTAGGGCCAGGCTCATTTTTGCAGATAGCTCTTTAAATGTTTTCGCGGAAGTCCATTCTTTTTTATCCTTTAGTATGATCATCAGGTCACTGGCTTCCATCGGCATTGGGTCGGTAGGTACTTCGCCGCTTCCGATTTTGGTAACTACTTTCTCTACTTCCGGAAATTTAGTTTTTAGTATGTGCGCGGCTTTTTGGGTATTTTCGATAGTAGTATTTAAATTACTTCCGGTTAATACCCTGGTATCTACTGCAAAATCACCTTCTTCCAAAGCAGGTATAAATTCGCCTCCCAGCGTAGTCATTGTATATACCGCAAGCACAAACATGGTTAGCGCTGTAACCAAAACTGTTTTAGGGAAATGTAAAATTCTTGCTAACGCATGCTGATACAGCCTTTCAACCCGATACATAATTTTATCAGATATATTGGGCTGATGTTTTATTTTTTTACTCAGAAACAAGGCGCTCATCATTGGAATATAAGTGAGTGATAAAACGAAAGCCCCTAATAATGCAAATGCCACCGTTTGGGCCATGGGCCTAAACATTTTTCCTTCTATACCCTGTAAAGTAAAGATGGGTAGGTAAACTATCAGGATGATGATTTGTCCGAATACGGCGCTATTCATCATCTTACTGGCAGAATGGGTGACTTCTTCATCCATTTGCGGTTGAGATAATTTTCCAATTTGACTAAATTTTTTACTATGGGTAAGCTGGTGCATAACGGCTTCAACAATAATAACGGCTCCATCTACAATTAATCCAAAATCCAATGCACCCAGGCTCATCAGGTTGCCACTCACTCCAAATAGGTTCATTAAAATGATAGCGAAGAGCATGGCCAGTGGAATAACAGATGCAACCAATAAACCGGCCCGGAAATTTCCCAGGAACATTACCAGGATAAATACCACAATCAATGCCCCCTCAATCAGATTAGTTTGAACTGTACCGATAGCATTATTGACCATTTTTGTTCTGTCAAGAAAAGGCTCAATGATGACTCCTTTTGGTAAGGTTTTTTGAATCTGTTTAATGCGTTCCTTAACATTTTTGATAACTTCACTACTGTTAGCGCCTTTCAGCATCATTACCACCGCGCCGGCTACTTCTCCTTTATCGTTATAGCACATGGCGCCATATCGGGTGGCATACCCAATGGTAACATCCGCTATATCTTTGATGAATAATGGCCTTCCGGTTTCAGTTGCCCTGACAGATATATTTTCAATATCATTTTTAGTGCCAATTAAACCTTCACTGCGTATGAACAGAACAGTAGCGCCTTTTTCAATATAAGCACCTCCGGTATTCTGGTTATTTTTTTCAAGAGCGGAGAAAACATCGTTAATAGTAATATTATAGGATTGTAATTTGTTGGGGTTAACTGAGATCTCATATTGCTTTAATTTTCCGCCGAAACTACTTACCTCTGCCACCCCTTTTACACCAATTAACTGTCTGCGTACTATCCAATCCTGTATGGTTCGCAATTCTGTTTCATCATACTTCCCTTCATAACCTTCTTCAGGCCTTACTACATACTGGTAAATTTCTCCCAGTCCTGTTGAAATGGGTCCTAATTCAGGTGTGCCAATTCCTGTTGGTATCTGTGACTGAACTTTTTGCAGTCTTTCTGATACCTGTTGTCTTGCCCAGTAAATATCTGTTTTGTCATCAAAAACAATAGTTACCAGTGATAATCCAAATCGGGAAAAGCTCCTGATTTCTTTCATGCCACTAATATTACTGTTAGCCTGTTCAATTGGAAAAGTGATCAGCCTTTCAATGTCTGTCGCGCCAAAAGATGGGGCAACCGTAATTACCTGTACCTGGTTATCGGTAATATCCGGAACGGCATCTATGGGGAGTTTGGTGGTTTGGTATATACCAACTCCAATAAGGGTAATGATAAAAAAACCGATGATGAGTTTGTTCCCAATGGAAAACTCAATTATTTTATTAAGCATATTTTTCTGTTAATCAATTATTGTTTGATTTTTATTGTATACAAAAGTACAAACACCCCTGATGTTTGCAGTATACCGGAAAGATGAAATTGATTAACAGTATTTGGGGGGTTGCCAGATATTGGACAGGAAAGAGGATGCTGCGAACTCCTCAAGATATACAGGGAAAGATTTGGCTTCGTTTATAACCGGTTTACTGATCCCGGATGAAAAATGATGCGCCGTAAAAACTGATATGGTTGAATTAGTACAGCCATCATGTGTTTTAAAAGGCAATTTCATATCCTTGTCATAATCGGAATCTTTTACAATCCCATGGGCATAATGCATGCTTAGGAAGCCCCATAAGGAAAGGTCTTTATTTTCCTGTTTATGTTCCACATAATGATGCACCAATAAAGGTAATTTCAGCAATTGGTACAATTCTGTTGTTGATAACAGGTACACTGATAAAAGTGATATGGCTACTATTTTCTTCAACCTGGCAAATGTACGCAAATCGGTCAAGAGAAGCAACAACTTGTCTTTCGGGTCATTTATCATCCGATGCCACGTTACGATATACTGTACTATCTGAGAAGTTATGTTATCAGAGTTCAGAAAATTCAGTCGGGTTTAGTAAAATAATATCATGATTGGAAACGGTATGTTGATATTCTGGTAAGGAAGACATTCTTTTCCAATCAGGATCCGCACCAAATGCTTTCCAGTGTTCATCCCTTTCAGTCATATTATTAAAGCTTGTCATGTACATAAGGTTTGGCATACGGTTTCCTGCCAGTACTTCCGCATAAAATACGGCATTGAACCGCAGTTTACTGAATAAGGCAATTTCTCCTCCCTCATTAAACATATGCACTTTTTGTCTATATAATCTCTCAGTAGCTCCCTCATAACTGCGCAGTTCATATATGCGTTCAGTTTTGTTTCCCGATAGGGAAGGAGCTATCAGGTTTGGCATTAGGGCGAAGGCCTTTAAAACAATTGATTCAATCCGGATATAGGGAGCGGCATCATGGGCCGCATTCCAATAGGGGTTAGCCGCCTTTGTAAAATCAGGGTCTTTCGCCGGAAGTTCTTCCAGTGTATTTACCTGGTCCAGTGACCGTAATGGTATGAATACATAGATTTTTTTATCGGATGCGGTATCAATTCCTGTTAGTTGATATACCCCCACTTTTTCAATACCAGCTTTATGTAGCGCCGGCAGGTAGGCATTCTGAAGGAACTCATTCACTTTTTTTACCTGATCATTCGTAGAAACATGATATACTTTTATTTCATAATACGCTCTTTTCGGCGCTTTGTTCGCGAAAGTCACGGATAAACACAAAAAGAGGAAAAAGGCAAGGGATACCAGTGGGGCAATTTTTTTTCTCATGGCAGTAATTTGTAATAACAGCTTGTGTAAATGGGATTTGATTTATTCTTATCTGAATCATGGGCAAGGTAAGAATCTTTTATTTTTAAAATGAGGGTAATATCCTGTTATTTATCATAATAATCAGCAGATATAGTGTACAAAAAATATTTTGGTGCAAGCAACGCTTCATTATGGGGCAGTATCTTTTAAGAGGGCATAGATAAAATAACAGGGGAAAAGCCTTTGTGGAACGGGGCCGAGGGTATTTAACAAAGCTTTTGTAAACACTGAGCACGGTTATTGCATCTTATCACAAACAGTTATGCTTCATTTTTAAAATTCATCATTCTGTAAAAGTCATTAAACTATTTAAATCCTAAAAACTATGAAAACTAAACACATGCTCTTTGCAGCTATTATGGTAATAGCTGGCTCACTTTTAGTTACAGCCTGTAATAAAAATTCTTCTGCTGAAGTAAATACGGCAGGAAAGCAGCAACTATCCCTGTACCTGACAGACGGCCCCGGTCTTTTCGATAAAGTGATGATCGATATCAGATCAGTAAAAGTATTGGTTGATACCAGTTCCAACACACGTGATCAGGACGATGAAGATTGGGATGACAGGGGTATGAATGACCATAGAAATGGCTCTTCTCTTATATGGGAGAATCTGAATATTACCCCCGGAATCTACGATATTCTGAAATTCCGTAACGGGGCAGATACCTTATTGGCTTCTTCCGGAATTGCCAAAGGTTTCATACGATTAATCAAAATTGAAATAGGAACCAACAATTCTTTGGTGAAGGATAGCATTAGCTACCCCGTTTCTCAACCCGCACATGATCGCAACTATATACTGATCAAATTAAAAGGGCAGGAGTGTGAAGAATACCTGCCTGGTAAAACACGTTTATGGCTCGATTTTGATATTACCCGTTCTATCAAACAGGAAAATAATACCTTCATCTTACGCCCTGTTTTTCACTTCTATACAATAAGTAATACCGGAAGTATTAAAGGGAAAATATTACCTAAAGAAGGATATGCTGTTGTAACGGTTTTTAATACCACTGATACAGCCTATGCATTACCTGATAAAGAAGGATATTTTAAATTGAGGGGTTTGAAAGATGGTACCTACTCAGTATTCTTCAATGCATCAAACGGATACCGTGATACTACTATTAATAATGTGCAAGTGATAGTACCCAAAGAAACCAGTGTAGGTGTAATAACGCTTAGTAAATAGTACCGGTCTGATGTACACACAAAAAAAGGGAGTAGACATACTCCCTTTTTTTGTGTGATTATCTTCCTGAATAAGCCGCATTGTTGTACTTTTCCGCATGCAAACGGATAAGTTCTTATTATATGGAGCCAATGGCTATACGGGCCGGCTTATTGCCAGGATGGCTTCCGGATATGGACTACAACCTATTCTGGCCGGTCGGAATGAGACGGCTCTGCAAACATTGGCTGCTTCATTACATTTGACCTATCAGGTGATTGATCTTGCCAATGGGGAACAACTGCGGGCTGCCTTAAAAGAAGTACCGTTGGTTTTACATGCTGCCGGCCCTTTTCAGCACACATCGCTTTCAATGATCGAAGCCTGTTTGGCTACCGGAACCCATTACCTGGATATTACCGGTGAAATATTTGTTTTTGAACAGGCGAAAAGATTTGATGCGGCAGCCCAAGAAAAAAATATAATGATCATGCCCGGGGTTGGGTTTGATGTAGTTCCAACGGATTGTATGGCTCTTTACCTAAAAGAGCAATTGCCTGATGCAACCCATTTAAAGCTGGCATTTGCAATGGTGGGCGGACAGTTATCACATGGTACCGCTACAACAATGGCTGAGAATATGGGAGAGGGTGGGGTTGTTCGGGAGAATGGAAAAATGATAAGAAAGCCTTTGGGTCATAAAGGCTTTTGGGTTGATTTTGGCATCAGGAAACTGTTTGTGATGTGCATACCCTGGGGCGATATTTCCACTGCTTATACTACTACCGGCATTCCTAATATTGAAACCTACACAAGAAGTTCTCCCAAAACTTTTTCTTTACTGAAATGGCAGGGACTCTTCAATTGGTTTCTGCGCAGTTCCTTTGCACGCGGTTGGGCCGGAAAAAAAATCAAACAAAAACCGGCAGGGCCCTCCGATGAAATGCGCGCAAAAGCAATGAGCCTGGTATGGGGGGAAGCTTCAAACGCAGAAGGTAAAAAAGTTGCCGCGAGATTGATATGTCCGGAGGGTTATACACTTACCGCTCTGAGCAGTCTTATAATTGTAAAAAAAGTATTGGAAGGAAATTTCAAAGCAGGTTACCAAACCCCGGCAGGCGCCTATGGCGCCGATCTGGTAATGGAAATCAACGGTGTTACAAGAGAACCACTATGGTAGGGTTCATTTTATAAGCAGCATTCATATTCAGCAATAAAAGCATTCAATTTTCAATATATGGCAGGCAATCGAAAAGCAGCAATGGGATTTATCTTTATTACATTATTAATTGACGTTACAGGAATTGGATTGATTATACCTGTAATGCCTAAGCTAATAGAACAATTACTGGGCGTTTCTGATATTAGTAAAGCATCGCAATACGGGGGATGGCTCACTTTCGCGTATGCCTTTATGCAGTTTATTTTTGCACCGGTTTTAGGTAACCTGAGTGATAAGTATGGTCGCAGGCCCGTATTACTATTTTCATTGTTGGGGTTTGGTATTGATTATATTTTTCTGTCCTTCGCTCCATCTATTGGCTGGCTTTTTGTTGGCCGCTTAATAGCAGGTATTACCGGTGCGAGTTTCACAACAGCCTCAGCTTACATTGCGGATATCAGTACGGCAGAAAACAGGGCCCAGAATTTTGGTATGATTGGGGCAGCATTTGGATTAGGGTTTATTGTAGGGCCATTAATTGGTGGGTTATTAGGGGAGTTCGGGCCACGTATTCCGTTTTTTGTGGCTGCCGGCCTGGCACTTACCAACTGGTTATATGGTTATTTTGTATTGCCCGAATCCTTAGATAAAGAACATCGTCGCCCTTTTGAATGGAAGCGTGCCAATCCCCTGGGTTCGCTCATTCAGTTAAAAAAATATCCCGCAGTAGGCGGACTTATCGTTTCATTAGTATTGGTTTACCTGGCGGCACATGCTGTTCAGAGTAACTGGAGCTTTTTTAATATCGAAAAGTTTAACTGGAGCCCAAAAATGATTGGCATTTCTTTGGGAACAGTTGGGTTACTGGTAGCAGCCGTACAGGGTGGATTGGTAAGGGTAATCAACCCAAGAATAGGAAATGTGAAGAGTATTTATATTGGGCTGGGTCTGTATGCATTCGGACTTTTACTTTTTTCTTTCGCTACACAGTCATGGATGATGTTTGTGTTTTTAATTCCATATTGTCTGGGTGGTATTGCCGGTCCGGCATTGCAATCTATCATTTCCGGCCATGTGCCTCCGAATGAGCAGGGCGAACTACAGGGTGCCCTAACCAGTTTAATGAGCGCTACTTCAATTGTGGGACCACCCATGATGACTAACCTGTTTGCCTATTTCATAAGCGAAAAAGCGCCATTTTATTTTCCCGGCGTTTCTTTTTTATTAGGGTCAGTATTTATGTTTGCCAGTGTTATTTGGGCCTATTTTGCATTGAGAACAGAGAAAACCAGTGAGGGGTAACAGGCAGGAATGACTGAAGTATTCTTAAATAAATCAATGCCTGTCTATTTCAAATACAACTCAGAATCATTTGATTTATAGGTAGTTACAGATTAGTGATTATGCCAATTTTATTTCTTTTAATAGGGAACCCTTTTAATTTATTAGGATACGGAGCATTTTACAACTACCTTCGCGGCCATTAATTATTTACAATTTTACAAATGGACACACAAATCACAGGAACTGTAAAGTTCTTTAACGAAGAAAAAGGTTTTGGATTTATTAAGCATGATAACTCCAACAAAGAAACTTTTGTACATGCAAACGGCTTGATCGATCAGATCGAAGCAAACGACAAAGTTGTTTTTGATGTACAGGAAGGACGTAAAGGCTTAAACGCCGTTAACGTGAAACGTTTAAGTTAACTCTGAACTTTCTTAACCTACTATAGGCCATTACGCATAAGCGCAATGGCCTTTTTGTTTGTGCAAAATCCTGATTAGAATAGTTACTTTTTTCTGTATTATTTTTTTCCTGATAGCATTGTTCTAACATCTTATGATTCCCGCTCATTAATTCTATATTTGTAACTCAAGTTTTAATATATGTCAGAGAATATGCAAGTATTACAGGAAACCGTCAATTTTATCCGTCAAAAAATTTCCGGGTCTGCACCGGTAGCCATCATTTTGGGAAGTGGGTTGGGTAACCTTTCTAATGAAATAAAAGCAGAATTTGAAATCCCTTACCATGAAATTCCCCATTTTCCGGTAAGTACGGTGTTAGGGCATAAAGGCAGGCTTATTTTTGGTGAAATGGGAGGTAAGAAGGTTTGGGTTTTGGCCGGAAGGTTTCATTATTATGAAGGATACACGGCCCAACAGGTGTCTTACCCGGTAAGGGTATTGCGTTTGCTTGGAGTACAGACACTTTTGTTGTCAAATGCCGCGGGAGGGGTAAATGCAGATTTTAAAGTGGGTGATCTGATGATGGTAAATGACCATATCAGTTTATTCACTGAAAATCCATTGATCGGCAAGAATGATGATAGTTTAGGTACCCGCTTCCCGGATATGAGTGAACCTTACTGCAAAGAACTCATCAAAAAAGCGCTTACAATAGCCCAACTGAATAATATTGAACTTAAGCAGGGTGTTTATGTAGGTGTTACCGGCCCTACGTTTGAAACAAGGGCAGAATACAAACTGATACATGCTTTAGGAGGAGATGCAGTTGGCATGAGTACGGTACAGGAAACGATTGCCGGTGTGCATTGTGGTATGAAAATATTTGCAATGAGTGTTATTACTGATATTGGTATCCGGGAAGAAGCGAATAAGATTACCCATGAAGAAGTATTACAGGCAGCCAAAGATGCAGAGCCTAAGCTTACATTATTGTTTACCGAGCTGGTGAAAGTTTTATAGTTCGCTATTTTATAACTTATTTACAAGCATGCGTTTAAAGTTTGGGCAATACATACTGATGCTGGTTATTTTCTTATTGATTGCCGATATCCCTTTATCGGCTCAATTAAGGACAGGCAGGTTTAATATGCAACAGAGCCAGAGCTCAAATGTTTCTTATGACAGCCAGGGCCGACCGATTAAAAAATCTGACGGTAAAGATTCTTTACAGAAGAGGGACCGTTTTGCTGATTCAATTACTATTTTCTACCGGTATTTTGATTCTACCCGTATAAGAATCATTGATTCTTCGATTAATGACTTTACAGCCCGTTTTCCATTGCCTGCTTATTATTATAACCTGGGCAATTATGCCACCGCGGCTCAATCTTATTTTTTTAACCCCCTGATGAAGCCTGGTTTTGATGCCGGATTTCACCAGTATGATATTTACCAATATACGCTGGAAGGAACCCGTTTTTTTCAAACAACCCGGCCATACACAGAGTTGTCTTATGTGCTGGGTAGTAAAGCGGAACAACTGATTAGTGTTACACATACACAGAACCGTAAAAGCAATGCTAATTTTTCTTTGGAATACCGGTTTAGTAACGCGCCCGGTAACCTGAAAAACCAAAACGCCAGTCAGAATAACTTCAGATTTACAAACCATTACCAAACCCCTGGCAAAAAATATGAAGCCTTTCTGGTATTTATTTCCAATAAAAGCGCCTCTTCTGAAAATGGGGGATTGCAGGATAAGGAGAAATTAACCACGCTGGCTTTGAATGATCCATATGAGCTGGAAACAAGGATTGGCAAAGCGGGTACAGCGGGCCGTAATCCGTTTAATACGGCGGTAAACACAGGTAATTTGTATAAAGGCAATACGCTACTGTTACGTCATCATTATGATCTGGGAACTAAGGATTCCATAGTAACAGATTCTGTAACGGTTAGAATTTTTTATCCCCGTTTTCGCATTGAGCATACGCTACGTTATGCTAATAGCGGTTACCAGTACTATGATAATTATGTTGATTCTGCCCGTTACAGCCAATATTTTAATTATCGGCCAGGGAATGATTCTGTCAGTTTCAAAGATTCATGGAGAGATATGACCAATGAGTTTAGTTTGATTTCATTTCCGGAAAAAAAGAACCTGAGTCAATTCCTGAAAGCGGGTATTGCCCTTCAAAATCTGAAAGGTAGTTTTGATACGGTAGCCACCACCAGTTTTTATAATGTATATGTGCTGGGCGAATACCGTAACCGTACCCGTAACCAGGTTTGGGATATTGAAGCCAATGGCCAGTTATATCTGAATGGGGCCAGTGCAGGTGATTATGCGGCTTTTATCAGTATGAAAAGATTATTGGGTAAAAAAGCAGGTTACCTTAATATCGGGTTTCAGAATGTGAACAGATCACCTTCATTTATTTTTGATCCCCTTAGTCGCTTTCCCATACATAACAGAACAACATTTGGGAAGGAGAACATCATCCGTTTATTTGCTTTATATGAGAATCCCCGCAATGGATGGAAATTGGGTGGGGAATATTTTGCTGTAAATAACTATATGTACTTCGATAGTTTTTTCTCGGCTAAACAGGAAGCAACACTTTTCAATGTATTACACCTGCATGCTGAAAAAAAATTCAGGTTGTCAAATCACTGGAACTGGTATACCGAAATAGATGTACAACAAACCACCGGCCAACCTCCGGTAAATCTTCCATTCTTCTATACCCGCAACCGAATTGCGTATGAAGGAAATTTTTCTACGAATCTTTTTTTGTCTACAGGACTGGAAATCAAATATACTGCAGCCTACAAGGCTGATAATTATTCCCCATTTCTTGGAAAGTATTTTGTTCAAAATACTAATACCATCCATAACAGGCCCGATATCAGCGCCTTCATTCATTTTCGTATCAAGAGTTTCAAAGGGTTCTTCCGTTTGGAGAATTTGAATACACTGAATATAACAGATGGGTTCGCATTCAATAAACTCAATTTTATGACCACTGATAATCCTGGTACCGGTTTATGGACAAGATTTGGAATCTGGTGGAATTTTGTAAATTAACCGGCAGAGAAGTATGACTAATGCTTCAGCGCTCTTTTTTTGATCATTCCTCCCTTGGTATCTTTAACACTGTTCATTACAACAAATGCATTGGGGTCTATTTTTTCGATTTCTGTAGTAAGTTTATTTAATTCTAGGCGGGTAATAACTGTGTATATGATATCAATATCATTGCGTTCACCATGACTGCCAAATCCCCTTTTGCCTTTATAGACAGTTAATCCCCTGCCAATTTTTTCCATAATCATTTTCCGCATTTCTTCGCTGTGCGATGATACGATGGTAACACCTGTGTACTCGTCTATACCTTCAATTATAAAATCAAGCGCTTTAGACGCTACCAGGTAGGTAATCATAGAGTAGAGTGCCGTTTCAACGGAAAGCAAATAGGCTGCTGCTGAAAAGACAAGGACATTCAGGATGGAGATGATATCCCCGAGTGTAGCGCCCAGTTTCCTGCTAAGAAAAATGGCCAGCACCTCTGTGCCATCAATTACGGCCCCCCCTCTAACTGCAAGCCCAATACCTGTACCCAGAAAGAAACCGCCAAAAACAGAGACCAGTAATTTGTCTTTGGTTACTTCCGGAAAATGGACAAATGCGATACAAAGCGCTAATCCACAAATGGCTACGGCTGTTTTAATAGCAAAATTCTTACTTATGATTTTAGCCCCCAAAAAAACAAATGGAATATTTATCAAAATAAGTAAAAAGTACAGGGGAATTCCGGTAACCTCTGAAACCAGTAGTGAAATACCTGTTGCCCCACCGTCAATGAAATTATTGGGTAACAGAAAACTCTTCAGACCGAATGCAGCGGATCCAATTCCCGCTGTCATAAAAAGTATATCTTTTATAAACCGTAAAAAATTAATCCGCAGTTCCCTGAAACCCTTTGCCAGTTCATAATTTGAGTAAACTCTGTCTGGCTCATTGCCCTGCTTTTTTTGCCTGAATACTGTTTTTGTTATGAGATGTTTTAAAATAGCCTTCATAATACCATGTTGATTAGTAAAAAATTTGAAAATAGGCAAAGCGTTTATTCTTCAAAGTAGGCTAAACCGCCACCCACCCAAACTTTGTCTTTGTTATATCTTACCCCAATCATTTTCCCCTTACTTAACCTGGCCAGGTTATTAGTGGCAACTGGTCTGGCTTCGCCTTTTTTCCAGAAATAAAAAATTCGTATTTCTGCTTTGGCAGCAATATCCGGTGTTGGAATCACTGCTGCGTATTTCACTTTACGCTGTAATATCCAATTTTCCTGATCAGTTATTTTAGCAATGTCTTCTGTGGTTACATCTATCACAACACCCTGCCCGGCAAACGAGAACAAAGGTTTCAGCACATAATTTTCCAGGTCGTCAGGTAATATTTTGATCTCGTTCAGAAACCTTGTTTTTGGTACATACGGATGATCAATGAATGGAAGAGTATGTTTACTGATCCGATAAAACCAATTAGGATGCGGAACCCATTCTACGTCAAGATCGCCAAATAACAGGTTTCCTTTTTCCTGTATCTCTGCCGACTGATGCTGCAGATCGTCAAAAATAATACGGTTATAGATACGTTTTACTTCGGTCTTTTTACCGTCATTTATATAAAACAGTTTTCTCCCTTCCTGAATCAAATCGGTTAAACACACAACGGGTATACCAATATAATCGCTGGTACAATAAAAATCAATCCTTGTTTTTTGTTGATGAGGTAAAATTTCAAGCAGGATTACATTCTCAGCCGGGTGCCGGTCTACAATGATCTCCTTTAATAGTTCCAGGTAGCTTTGTGGGGTAAAGCCATTCAGGAAGGCAGAATAATTAGCGGGTATATGAAAATGTCTTCTGGTTACTTCATCAAGCCATAACTGGTAAGCAAACAGGGTAGGAAAGCCCTGCATTTCAATTAACTGCGGTTCAAATTCGCCTTTTTCATTTTCGCAGATACCAAAGTCAAAAGCAATAAAATCAGTATGTGCATTTTCTGCCGGAACCCTTGCTTTCTCTGGGATGGCTTGCGAACTGAGGGTAAGAAAATTATATTGTGTAATAACGTCAACAATACTTTCGCAGGCGGATAGTATTTTATCTTTAAATATTTTATCAATAAATACGGGTGTTTCCGCCACTCTGAACGCTATGGCGCCCGGATGTTTGCAATCGAGATCAGCTAAGTAAGCACGGTAGGTTTCGTTCGAAAAATTTTCGTTGAATTGTTTTCTGATAGCAGGAACCATACATACTCATTTTATGCCGTCTCAAAATAAATGTTCCTCACAAATCATCCCGCTTCCACACATTCTTCCCTGGCCATGTTTAGAAAGTTAGGAAGAACGTGCTGATATGTCCACATAATTTTTTCCGGGTCCTGTAACTGTTCTACCATGCTTTGCCATTTGGCCTCGCCGTGGTTTTCGATAACTGTTTGTTTCTTATCGGCTCTTTGAAGGTACATACTCATACCTGAAGCATCTGCCTCAGGGTGAAACTGTGTGCCCAGAAAATAATCATTGAAACGAACAGACATGACGGCTCTTTCAAATGGAACATGCGGCCTGTTTTTTTCGATGGCCAATATACGGGCTCCCAGTTCTCTCAAACGGCTATTATCCGGTTCAATTACCTGGTAGTCGCGACTGTCAACACTGTAAAAAGGGTCTTTTAATCCATCAAATACGGGTTCATTTTTACCATCATTCAGCATATGAATCGGAAAAACACCAAAAGCCGTAGACTTTCGTTTACAAACAGTACCTATGCCATAATGCCGGCAGGCTAATTGAAAGCTGTGACAGATAAAGAAAACATGTTTTCCCGGAAATTTCATTGAACGGTTATTCCAGTCTTCTATACTTTGCAGCCAATAAAAATATTTTTTTTCCCATGCGGTTTCCGTGGTATCCAATGGAGAGCCCGGGCCACCACTTGAAATGTATATGTCGTAGGAAGTATCCGGAACGGCTAACTGCAGCCGAACATCGAATTCATCCAGCGTAACGGATAAAGTGTTTTCTTCGGCCCATTGGGATATGATCTCCCTAATACACCGCATACCCTGATTGGGGTGCCCTTCATACAGGTCCAATATAGCTATCCTGATATTTTTTTTTTCTATCCAGCTCATAAAGCACAAAATAATTTTAAATCCGCTAATTAGTGATTCGCCTATAAATAACTAAGATTTGTTTTAGGTGTTAATGTCAAAAGCGTTTCATACATTAGTTTGATCGTTTCTTCCATATCATTTTTATGGAGCATTTCTACTGTTGTGTGCATATAACGAAGCGGGATAGAAATGAGTACAGAAGGGCATCCGTCATTTGCATAGGCGAAGCTGTCTGTATCTGTTCCGGTGCTTCTGCTCAGGGTTCTTAACTGAACAGGTATTTTTTTCTTATCAGCTACATCCTGTACTACTTTCAATAGTTTATTATGGATGGCAGGTGCATAGGCCAGTGAAGGACCTTTGCCGCATTGAATATCTCCCTCAATTGCCTTACTGATCATAGGTGTGCTGGTATCGTGTGTTACATCAGTTATTATGGCGATGTCGGGTTTAATTCTGCGGGCAATCATTTCGGCACCTCTGAGACCAATTTCCTCCTGTACTGCATTTACTACATACAAACCATAGGGCAGTTTTTTATTATGCTGTTTTAATAAACGGGCCACTTCGGCAATCATGAATCCACCCACACGGTTATCAAAAGCACGTCCTATAAAATAGTCATACGCGAGCTCATCAAAACCTTCTTCGTAGGTAACAACGGCGCCAATATGAATACCGAGAGCCTCTACTTCCTTTTTATTTCGGGCGCCACAATCAAGGGTAAGGTTATCTACTTTCGGTAAAGTTTCTTTTTGTTCAGGATTACTGAGTCTTGTATGGATAGCGGGCCATCCAAAAACAGCTTTAACAGGGCCTTTTTTACCATGTATCCACACCCTTTTTGAGGGAGCCACCTGGTGGTCAACCCCGCCATTTCTTTTCAGATAAATCAATCCCTGCTCGTTGATATAGTTCACAAACCAGCTTATCTCATCCGCATGTGCCTCAATCACTATTTTAAAAGGAGCAGTAGGGTTAATTACACCCACTGCAGTGCCATAAGGATCCGTGAAAATGGTATCTACATAGGGTGTAACATATTCTATCCATACTTTCTGTCCGCCCGACTCAAAGCCTACAGGAGAAGGCGTATTGATATAGTTTTTTAAGAAGGCAAGTGATTGAGCCGTAAGGATCGATTTCGCTTTTGCTGTTGTTTTTTTTGCTTTTGCCATAGTATTTATTTAATGAGTAAAATTCCGATAATGCCGCGAACCGCTTTTACCAGCATCCATCCGTCATTGATTGCAAGATAATCGAGAATGCTTTTACGGTGGTGCATTGAGTAGGTAACAATTATCAACAATATAAGAAGGGAGGGTGTTAATGAGTAGGCGCAAGCGTGGAAAAAGAGGCGGTTGCTTATTTTAGTAAGACAATATTGGTTGATGAGATGGTATCACTTACATTTTTGGCTTTGTCTTTCAGCCAGAATTTAAAATAGGCCGTGTCATTTTTTGTGCCACACCCTGAAATGGTACTATAGCCGGGAATATTGGCATTGTAAGCATAGCCAACTTCCAGAATTCCTTTCAGGTTAGAAGTAGGGGTAAAATTGGGTACTTTGTTCTTACTGATGAACTGGGCGCCAGGAGTGGTGGGACAGGTTCTGGATATTTTTTGAATAAATAAAGTATCCTGGATATCTCCTTCCAAATCTGTAAAATTTAGTTCAAACAGGAGTAAATTACCCTGGCTCAGCGTGGTTGTATTGATGCTTTTGATGCTGATTTGGGGTTTGGTAGTATAGGTGCTTTTCTTGCAGCCATAAAACAAAGCCGTAAATGCCAATAGTATCAATAATTTTGTCTTCATTCGATTTACTTTCAATTCAAATTTAACTAAAACATTACAATACATCACTGTGGACCTAATTGATGTTAACAATATTTTCTCTCTTGCTTACGATAAAGGCGCTTTTTCTGATCAATGCCTGCGTACGCTACGTTTTCAATATGCCCAAAATCCGGTATACCGGCAATGGTGCGATCTTACCGGAGCAGCTATTACCGGTAATATGATGCCTGTATCAATCCCTTCGTTGCCCGTATCGTTTTTTAAAACACATACAGTAGTAACCGGTAACTTCCCTCCGGAACTGGTATTTGAGAGCAGTGGTACCACACAAACCATAGCGTCAAAGCATTTGGTAAAACTGGCAGCTGTATACCGGCAAAGTTTTTTGAAGGCATTTGAACTTTTTTATGGGAAAGTTAGCGACTGGTGTATACTGGGCCTATTACCATCGTATCTGGAAAGGCAACATTCCTCGCTGGTATTGATGGTAGATGAATTGATCCGGCTGAGCGGCCATGCGGATAGTGGCTTTTACCTGAACGACTATGCAAAGCTTTCCGAAAAGTTACAAAAGCTGGAAATAGAAGGTCAAAAAACCATCCTTATGGGCGTGACATTTGGCCTCCTCGATTTTGCCGAATCCTTTCCCCAAAAGCTTTCCCATACTATTGTGATGGAAACCGGTGGTATGAAGGGCCGCCGGAAAGAAATTACCAGAACCGCGGTTCATGGATGCCTGAAAGACAGGTTAGGAATAGCAGTAGTTCACTCAGAATATGGTATGACTGAATTACTGAGCCAGGCGTATTCAAAGGGGGAGGGGCGGTTTGTTTGTCCACCATGGATGAAAGTTTTCGTAAGAGATGAACAGGACCCTCTGCTGGTAAGGGAGAGCGGAAAAGGCATCCTTCAGGTAATTGATCTGGCCAACTGTTACAGTTGCTCATTTATTGCTACTGAAGATGTGGGGATGGTATATGAGGATGGAAGCTTTGAAGTATGGGGAAGGCTGGATAATAGTGATTTGAGGGGTTGTAGTTTGCTGGCAGTATAAATTTATTTTTTGCTTGGTACATAAACGGGTTTGCCGTTATATTTGCAGCCCTGAACAAAAAATGCCCAGGTGGCGAAATTGGTAGACGCACTGTGTTCAGGTCGCAGCGTTCGCAAGGATGTGCTGGTTCGAATCCAGTCCTGGGCACCATCTCAATAATTAAACTCTTATAAATCAATCATTTATGAGAGTTTTTTTATTTTTAGGGAGATATTTCAGGAGACATTTTGATAAAAAATTTCTTTTTTTTGAAATACAGTTATTTGTAGATTGTAAGGATAGGAGGGCCAAATACAAATTGTTCAATTAATGAAACCAACGAAACAACATATTCAGGACCACGCCTTAAAACTGTTTAACGAAAAGGGGTTTGTAAATGTGCGTTTGCAGCATATCGCCGATTCCGCTTTTGTAAGCGTGGGCCACCTGGCTTATCATTTTAAAAATAAAGAAGCGATTATAGAATCGCTATATGATGAGCTTAAAGCAAAACAGGGATTACTGCTGGCCGAATTCAGGGTGGTACCTTTATTTGAGGATATTAATCGTTACCTTATTTCTACTTACCATCAGCAATCGGAGTATATATTCTTTTATGTAGACACTATCGAAATAGTAAGGGCCTATCCCCAAATACAGAAAAAATACAGCCAGCATCGCCAGTGGCAGTTGGCACAATTAAAACTGATGCTTGGGTTTAATATTGCCAGGGGGTCATTCATTCCATTAGCTGATCAGCAGGTGGACCATCTTTCGTGGCAATTGCGCTCAATAATAGATTTATGGCGGTATATCATTAAAACGGAGGGAATAAAATTAGAAACGGAATTAACCTTTTTGAATGATATATGGGGAGTATTAACGCCGTTGTTCACGGATATGGGGAATAGGGAATACCAGCAATTGCCTTTGAAAGGTTAATTTCAATTGCTTGGCAAATTATTTTTAATTTTAATAAAATTCTCATTATCCTTGCCGTCAAAATTCACGATAGATGAAGTGGTGTACGCATCCATGCTGGGTTTTTTAGAAAAACTCATTTCTACGGAACGATTCGGTTTAGCCGATGATGCGTCATTTATTAATGATGACTTCTGGTTGCAGGATACAGCAGTGATAGAAAATGTGGAAAGAAGGAATGGAGAGTGGAGTATCTTTCTTGTTTTTGCCCATCACCGCATACCATTAAAATTTATTAAGAGAAAGATCACAAACTTTGGTTGCCCCAGGAGGGCCGCTTTGGCGGCACACTATATGAGGCGACAGGCGGCTAAAGACCAGCGTGGTACACTTGTTGTAAATAGAGAATTGATTGAAATTAATTTTAACTGATTATGTCCACTACCAAAAATAAAATTATTGAAGTAAGCAAAGCCTTATTTTTTGAACAGGGGATAGCCAATACACGTTTGCAACAAATTGCCGATGCTACTTCGATAAGCGTTGGAAACCTGGCCTATCATTATAAAAATAAAGAGGCCATTGTAGACGCTGTTTATGAAAACCTTTTCGCGGAACTGTCTTCCATATTGTCGCAATACATTATTCATACTGACCTTCCTGGTTTTGATAAACAGTTCTCAGACTTGTATCATTTCCTTGAAAACAACAATTTTACTTTTAATAATACCTGGGAAATTGAAAGAAATTATCGCCAAATACAAAAGGAATGGCTCACTGTAAACAATAAAATATTGTTGCAACTCAAAAAAAGGATTGACTATGGTATTGAAAATGGCCTGTTTAAGCCCGAGCCCTGGAATGGCTCGTATGAATTACTGGCGCAAAACCTCCTGATTGTTATCAATAGCTGGCTTCCTCAGCAAATGCTCCGGAAAAAACCAGTATCGGAAGATTTATATAAGAAATGCCTTTGGAGCTTACTCTATCCAAATTTTACTACAAAGGGGGCTTTACTCTTTAGCCAAACAATTTTGCCGGATAAATTATTTTAGAAAATATTTGGTAATTAGAAAATAATTTCTAAATTTAGAAAAGTATTTCTAAACTGATTTTCTAAAAACGATTGTTTATGGCTAATGTTCTCTGGTTACAAGGTGGCGCCTGTAGTGGTAACACCATGTCATTTTTAAATGCCGAAGAACCTACCGTTGTGGAACTGGTTACGGACTTCGGTGTTAATATTTTATGGCACCCATCCATTGGCCTTGAAATAGGCCATCAGGTAACTCATCTCCTTCAGGATATCCTTAAAGGGAAAGTTCAAATGGACATACTTGTGTATGAGGGGTCAATTATCGAAGGCCCTAACGGAACCGGTACTATGAACTATTTCTGCGACAGGCCCATGAAAGACTGGATTAAAGAGCTTTCCGCTGTTGCCGGATATGTAGTAGCCATAGGTGATTGTGCCACATGGGGGGGTATTCCTGCTGTACCACCCAACCCTAGTGAGTCGACCGGGTTGCAATTTTTGAAAAAGAAAAAAGGCGGGTTCCTGGGTGCAAATTATGTTTCTAAAGGTGGGTTACCTGTTATTAATATTCCTGGTTGCCCCGCCCATCCGGATTGGATAACGCAAATATTAGTGGCTATTTCTACAGGCAGAATTGGCGATGTTTTGATCGATGACTTTCATAGGCCTAAAACATTTTTCACCGATTTTGTACAAACAGGCTGTACTAATGTAATGAGTTTTGCCCAAAAAGTAGATGGCGGTTTTGGAAAAAGAGGCGGTTGCTTATTTTATGAGGTAGGTTGTAGGGGGCCAATGACAAGGGCAAGCTGTAATAGGATTTTGTGGAACAGAACTTCCAGCAAAACCAGGGCCAATCATCCATGTCTTGGATGTACAGAGCCGGGATTCCCGCATCATGATTTGGAAAAAGGCAGCGTATTTAAATCGCTTAAATATCTTGGATTTTTACCAAAAGATGTACCTGCCGGCGTTTCAAGACTTGGGTACTATAGCCGTGCCGGTGTTGAAAAAGTGATGGGCGGTGTGGAACGTTTATTCGGCACTGAACAGGAACATTTTGAAACGTCTAAATAATACTGTAAACCTGTTGCCGGATTAAAGGAACAAAATGTAAGGATACCATTTTTTAATTGTTTGAAACGTATAACAAAAATTAAACTAACATGTCAACAATAAAAGAATTAAATATATCACCGGTAGGCCGTGTAGAAGGCGACCTCGATGTAAAAGTATATATGGAAAATGGGGTGGTTACACGTGCCCATACCCAGGCTGCCATGTTTCGTGGCTTTGAACGCATTATGCAGGGCAAAGATCCTCAAAGTGGTTTGATAGTAACACCCCGTATTTGTGGAATTTGCGGTGGTTCTCACCTATATTGCGCCTCTTCTGCACTTGACACGGCATGGGAAACCACACTGCCCCCAAATGCTTTGCTATTAAGGGCGCTTGGCCAGGCCACAGAAACAATACAAAGTATCCCCCGTTGGTTTTATGCCATTTTTGCTACGGATTTGGCCAACAAGAAATTTGCCAATAAAAAATTATACGCTGAAGTAGTAAAACGCTTTTCCGCTTATGTAGGTACCTCTTTTCAAAGCGGTGTAACCGCAAGCGCCAAGCCCGTAGAAGTATATGCTTTATTTGGTGGTCAATGGCCACACAGTAGTTATATGGTGCCGGGTGGTGTAATGTGCGCCCCAACATTAAAGGATGTTACAAGGGCACATGCCATAATGAACCAGTTTAGAAATGATTGGCTGGAAACTACCTGGCTGGGTTGCTCAATAGAAAAATACAGACAGGTGCAAAGCTGGAACGACCTGATGGCTTGGGTAAATGAAAACGAAAGCCAGCATAATAGCGACCTTGGTTTGTTTATTAGAGCTTCCTTAGAGTTTGGCCTCGATAAATTCGGACAGGGATGCGGTAATTATATTGCGTATGGCACATACCTGCATAAAGACAAATACAATAGACCAACCGTTGAAGGCAGAAACGATGCGCTGATAAGCCCATCCGGCTATTACAACAGCCATACCGGTCAATACAACGACTTTGATCATATGCAAATTAAAGAACATGTTGCCCATAGCTGGTATAAGGATTATAAAGCGGCACACCCCTGGGATGAACCCATACCAACGCCGGTAACCTCTCAAAACCTGGATAAAACAGATTTTAACAACAAGTATAGTTGGGCCAAAGCCCCTCGTTATATGGGAAATGCCGCGGAAGCCGGGCCTTTATCAAGGTGCTTAATGTATGCGAAGCCCAATAATTTAGCGCATCAAACAAAAGATTTTTTGATAAAAGATGCCATGGATAAACTGGGGCCAAGCGTATTTTTAAGAACCCTTGCAAGGGTGCATGAAGCGCCGTTACTGTATGATAATATAGATAATTGGCTTCGTGAAATTAGATTAGACGATGAATTTTATATTAAGCCGGTAGAGAGAGACGGAAAAGGATTTGGAGCCACTGAAGCTGCCCGTGGTGCATTGGCTCACTGGATTGAGATTGAAAATGGCGTAATTAAAAACTACCAGGTAATGGCTCCCACCACCTGGAATGTGGGCCCTAATGACGATTCGGGAAAATCGGGTCCTATAGAGTCTGCATTGGAAGGTATTGAAATTGAAGATGCCAATGACCCGGTTGAAGTGGGTTTGGTAGCCCGCTCATTTGATAGCTGCCTGGTTTGTACAGTGCATGCACATGATGCGAAAACAGGAAAGCAGTTGGCGAAATTTAAATTGTAATACCTGATTTTTATGAAGGAAGCCCGGCCAATAACCGGGCTTTGTTTTTAAGGTAAAACCGGAAATAACTAAGCTTTTCTTTATCTTAACAGAACACTGAAAAGGGAAGCCAAAATTTGACTTTATCAATCGCACTATTGGCATTAAATAAGAATTATGGAGCAGAAAAATGGGTTAGTCAAACAGCTAACTAAAAACAAAAATGGAAACCAGGAAAATTAATACTGCCATTATGGGGTTTGGCAATCCCTGCCGGAGTGATGATGCCATAGGTATTTATGTTATTGATGAACTTAAAAAACAAATTCCCCAACAATCAAATATTACCATACTTGATATGGGTACGGGTGCATTTGAAGTATTGTTCAAACTGAAAGGCCATCAAAAAATAATTTTGGTTGATGCCGTGATGAACACAGGCGAGCCTGCCGGAACACTGTACAAAGTACCCGGGGAAGAAGTGGCATCTGCTCCGCAAGACGACCCCATGGTTTTTTTGCACAGCATAAAATGGGACCAGGCATTGAGTTATGCAAAAAAAATTTTGCGGAACGAATATCCGGAAGACATATCCGTGTACTTAATTGCTATTGATGACACCCGGCTGGAAATGCATTTAAGTGAACCTGTAAAAAAAGCAGGGGATAAAATAGTAACATTGATAAAAGAAGCTGTAATATTAGATTTCTGATTATACTCCACCACTAAACATTTTATATCCCCCAAAGATTTTAAAATGGTTACACTTTCTAATGCTCATATCATTATAGAAAAGCATATAGCCGAGTCGATCTTTCTCAACCTGGCTCATGTAAACTGGGTATATTATCCTCGGCGGGCAGTCTTGCTTATAGCGCCTGCCACTGATGAAATTTTTAAATCATTGCATAAAACTGCCATGAGTGTGCTCAAATACCGGAATAAACATGGCGACCGGAGCATTTCAATAAGGGAACTGCTTTTAGATAATGAAATAGATAGCAGCGATAGGAACCTGGGTTATCTGGCTGATGAAAAAATGAAAATATTAAATATTTATTTTGGCAGCAATTCATGCGGCGTATTATTGCCGTAGTTCGCAAAAAGATAAAAGAGGTATATTAACAATAAGTAATAATGATTTTACTGTCAACTACAACTGATAAAGAGGGAATGGTTTCTTCCATTATCAACCGGGAATACCGCTTGAAAGAACTGGTAACGGTTAGTTCAGAAACACCGGCAGGTGCAGACATGCTGGTTTCCAATGTAATTACCCTTATGCCAGACTGGAACAATCTGCAACCGCCGGTGTTGTTTCCTCCTGTTACTTTTGATGAGGATTCATTATTGGGGTTGATTTATGCAAAGCTGGGCAATTTTGAAAAAGCGTATCAATTGCTATCTTCTCACCCATTGTTACTAAACTTAGCTGGGCTACTCAATCGGTTACAGTATGGAATTGGAATAGGGAAATCGCATATAGATGAGTTGAAAAATCAGCATTATTTTTTTTTCCATAACCGGGCCATTGCCTGCCATTACGGATTTGTACAGCCACCATGTGAGTTTATAACTGTACAGAATGATTATATAGAAGCGATCAATCATGCAACTAATACAAATTTCAAAGCATTTACCGAAAAGCATTATGCCCTTTTACTATTAGATGCAGGTTTACTAAATGACGCAGAAACTTTATTATATAAATCCCTTGAAACTACCCATCCCCAAAATGTTGACATTGACTTAAAAAACACCTTGTGTAATGTATGGATGAGGCAACTGGTAGTTCCGTACGATGCAGGGTTGTTGAAAAAACTAAAGGCCACTTTATGGGAAGTGTTGAAGTTTTATGAGGAGAATAATAAAAATACGGAAATGGCATTAGTGTTAACAGATGCCGCGCATATTGCAACCGTTAGCCATAGTTTTGGCGAAGCCATGGGCTATATAAACAGGGCAATTTCCATTTTTGAAGAACAAAAGCTTGAAGAGTTATTGGCACAGGCACATTTAAATAAAGCCAATTTGTTACAAACCTGGGCGCAAAACGGAAATCCTCAGTTTTACAGAACTGCTGTAAAAGCGTACCAGGATGCATTGAGGACTTTTACAAAAGAAAATGCCCCAGATATATTTGCGGAAATACAGCATCAGCTTGGGAAAGTTTACGCAGAAATTCCCGATGAAATTAAAAAGAAAGGTGTATGGGCCGCCGTTTCAGTTTCATCATTTAATGAAGCATTAAACTATTATAATAAGGTGGACTCGCCTTATGAGTTTGCTTTAATATGTAACAGTTTTGGCAACGCCTACACAAAATACCCTCTTTCATTGCATACCGATAATTTTGATAAGGCCCTGGCATGGTACCGGGAAGCATTAGATATACGCACTGCCGGTAAATACCCGTTAGAACGGGTACTTACACTTTCGAACTATCTTGAAGCAAGCTGGTTTGCAGGCAATAAATCAGCTTTTGATGAAGAACGGTATACTGATATGGTGGAAAAAGCAAAGGAAATTCTTCAGCTAAGTGATGATCCCGCCATCCGAAAATCTGCTACAGAACATATGAAAAATTTAAATTATATAAAGCTGCAAACGGATACTGCCTCAAATAATTAGAAAATATTTTCTAATGATCCGGTCATTTGGTTATGTGAGTTACATTAACCTTAGATTTACTTTCTCGTATAAAGAGGTGGTACATGCATGAAATTTCATTGGTAAGAAATATTTTTAACACATTGGAGGCAGAGTTCCCGGGAAAAATGGATGAGATAAGGGGTATATACTTAACAGTAGGGGAGCTATCCAATATACAGCCTCTGTTAATGAAAAGCGCTTTTGATGCTATTTTGCAGGATGAACCTAAATTTTGCAAAACCATCCTGCATGTAGATGTCTTGCCCATTAAAGTTTACTGCGAACACTGCAGTATAGAAAGTGAAGTAGGGCAATATAAATTCATTTGCTCACAATGCGGTAAGCCTTGCGGTAAAGTAATGCAAGGTGAAGAAATGCTTATAAGCAAAGTAGAATTTGAAAACTAAATAACTAATTATTTAATTATAATGTTACAACCCAAAAGCAACAGGGCTCCGGCAGGCACAGTACAATGCGAAAACACAACACTCAATCTGCTTAAAGCAAACGATTTTGTAGCCAGGGCCATTCGGGATAAATTAGCGCCACACAACATACTTGTCATTAATATTTGTTCCTCTCCGGGCAGTGGTAAAACAACGCTGATGCAGGAAACCGGCAGGCGCTTAAAGGATACAATAAAAATGGGTGTGCTCGTGGGCGACCCCGAAACAGAAAGGGATGCAATACGCATACGTGAAGCAGGAATAGACTGTTTGCAAATTGTTACCGGGGGTATGTGCCATATCGAAGCGCAAATGATTTTACAGGCGCTGGATCATTTCAATTATCAAAACCTTGATTTGTTATTTATTGAAAATGTAGGTAACCTGGTGTGTCCTGCGGCTTTTGACCTGGGGGAAGATTTTCGGGTAACCTTACTATCAAGTACGGAGGGAGATGATAAACCCAAGAAATATCCCCGTATGTTTTTAACCAGCGAGTTGATGGTGGTGAGTAAAGCGGATTTGCTTCCTTATGTTCCGTTTTCAGTAGAGGCTGTTACCAAAGACGCAAGGGATATTAACCCAACTTTGGAAGTTATTACCATTTCAAGCTTAAATGGTCAGGGCATAGATGAGTGGTGCAATTGGCTGCAGCAAAAAGTAAATGAGAAGAAAAATGCGGCAGCGCCTGTGTAATTTTCTTGTAACCGGCTTAGTGCCGCTATTGAACATGGTTGCATTGCACACTTATATGGCATCAATTTTCCCCAACAATTACTTAACTATAACCTAACTTATCAATCCGCTTTCAACATACCATATTCACATTTCAGGCATTGTGCAAGGCGTAGGATTCCGTCCCTTTGTATACAACCTGGCAACCCAAATGCAACTTACGGGTTGGGTTAATAATACTGCCGATGGCGTACATATAGAAATAAGCGCAGAGGAGGAACAGGCATTCGCTTTTTACGATAATTTATTGCAAAAGGCGCCAGCCCTTTCCAGGGTTACACAGCATGTAATAAACAAAACAGCCACTAAAGTATTTTCTTCTTTTAATATAATTCATAGCACAAACAGCCCAACAACAGATTTAATGCTAACGCCTGATTTTGCCATGTGCCATCAATGCAAAGAAGAATTACAGGAACCCGGCAACCGGAGATACCAGTATCCATTCATTACCTGCACCCATTGCGGCCCTCGTTATTCCATTGCTTCAGCATTGCCTTACGACAGGCAAAGCACTACCATGCGGCCTTTTAAAATGTGCAGGCAGTGTGAAGAAGAATACAAAAATATATCAGACAGAAGGTTTTTTTCTCAAACCAATTCATGCCCTTCCTGTGAGATAACATTAAAAATGTTTACCAATGACGGAAAAGAAATTGCAAAAGAAAGCGGTGGTATTTTAAAAGAGGTTAATCGGCAATTAATATCAGGAAAAATAATAGCAGTAAAGGGCATTGGCGGCTATTTGTTATTATGTGATGCAACAAATGCATCAGCTATAAAATTATTGCGGCAGCGAAAACACCGCCCCACAAAGCCATTTGCTGTAATGTTTGCAAATGAAGATCAGGTAAATGAATTTGCCTTATTGGGCAGCCAGGAAAAAAAATGTCTTACATCTTCTATCGCACCGGTTGTTTTATTAAAAACTAAAAACAACACAGGATTGGCATTACATGATATAGCCCCATCACTAAAAACGATTGGAGCAATATTACCTTATGCCCCCTTATTTGAAATTATTACACGCCAGTATGGAAGGCCATTAGTTGCCACGAGCGCCAATATCAGCGATAGCCCTATTATATATACTGAGTCGGATGCACTGGAAAATTTACAGGGTATTGCCGATTTTATTGTAACACATAACCGGCAAATTGTAATGCCACAGGATGACAGTGTGATACAGATTACCCCTCAATCAAATATTCCGATACTTATCCGGCGCTCAAGGGGCATGGCGCCTTCCTATTTTAATTATAAAACAAATACGCCGGTAACACTACTTGCAACAGGCGCTTTAATGAAAAGCAGTATTACAATTCAGTCAAAAAAAAATACGTATATCAGTCAGTATATGGGCAATACCCATACATTAGAAGCACAGGTATCATACAAAAAAACATTATTTCATTTATTAGGAATTTTGCGATTAACCCCGCAGCATATATTAACCGATAAGCACCCCGGGTATTTTTCCAACCAGCTTGCAAAAGAGCTGGCCCATGAATACGAAACTTCGGTAACTGAAGTACAGCACCACAAGGCACATTTTGCGGCAGTGTTGGCAGAAAATGATTTATTAGAATGCATGGAGCCTGTACTGGGTGTAATATGGGATGGTACCGGGTTAGGTGATGATGGGCAAATTTGGGGCGGAGAGTTTTTTAAGTATGAAAAACATGCCATGCAGCGTTGCTATTACTTCGATTATTTTCCTCAATTACTGGGTGATAAAATGGCTAAAGAACCCAGGCTTTCTGCATTGGCCATTTGTAGTGAAATAATGGGAGCGGATAGGTTACTTGAAAATAAGTTTACGACTGCTGAGTGGATATTATATAAAAAAATTTTACAAACGGGCAATGTTTTGCTATGCTCATCTGCAGGCCGAATATTCGATGCAGTTGCTTCACTGTTAAATTTATCCGATACGCAAAGTTATGAAGGCGAAGCGGCCATGTACCTGCAAACATTAGCAGAAAGCTATACCCATAAAAATGGCTACAAAATAAATGAAAGCTACTTTTTGGATGGGGCCCATTATTACCGCTTGCCCACAACAACTTTATTCGATGGTATTGTAAGGGATATCCTGAAAAATAAAGACACGGCATTTATAGCGGCTAAATTTCATTATTCACTCATACACATTGTAAGCATTATTGCGGATAACCTTGGTATAAGAAATATTGCATGCAGTGGCGGTGTTTTTCAAAATGCTTTGTTGGTAGATATGATGCATCAATTACTTTCTTCCAGGTACCATGTGTTTTTTCACAAAAACCTTTCGCCGAATGATGAAAATATTTCATTTGGGCAAATGGTGTATTACGATAGTAATATTGACTGTATACAGGCACAGGATAGTAAAAGTGTAACAATTAAAAATGAAAATATATGTGTTTAGCGATACCCGGTAAAATTCAGAGCATCGAAACCATCCATAATGGCCTGGTGCGTATGGCAAAAGTTTCCTTTGGTGGTATTATTAAAGAAGCGTCGCTGGAAATGCTTCCGGCGGCAAATATTGGCGATTATGTACTGGTACATGTAGGTGTGGCTATAAGTAAAGTGGATGAAGAAGAAGCCGCCAAAACTTTTGAATACCTGAAAGAGATTGGAGAAATTGATGATTTGATTGAGCATTCACAGGTAGACAGACCCCAATGAGTGTTACGAAAGTGGTTTGAGTGTATCAGAGATAAATTATACCAATAGCGGATGATTATATTTTGGCGAATTACATGTACATATATAAAGAAATAAAATTAACGCATGAAATATTTAAGTGAATACCGTGATGCCGCAATAGTAGAAAAGTATCTTGATGAGATAAGGAAGCTTGTTACAAAACCATGGACCATTATGGAAGTTTGTGGCGGGCAAACGCATAGCCTTGTTAAGAATGGTATTCTTTCATTATTGCCTGAGTATGTGCGGATGGTACATGGACCGGGTTGTCCTGTTTGCGTTACCCCACTTCACTTAATTGACAAGGCGGTTTACCTGGCTGAAATGGAAGGTGTGATTTTATGTTCATACGGAGATATGCTTCGCGTACCTGGCAGTAAAAAAAGTTTACTGGAAGCAAAAGCGGCCGGGGCTGATGTTCGCATATTATATTCCCCTTTGGAAGCGGTAAAGATTGCCAAAGATAATCCTGGTAAGGAGATTGTATTTTTTGCAGTTGGTTTTGAAACCACTGCTCCCGCTAATGCATTGAGTGTGCTTCATGCATATAGGGAGGACTTGAAGAATTATTCTATTCTTACTTCACATGTTCTGGTGCCACCAGCTATGGAGGCAATTGTAGATGATGAAATGAATGTGGTGCAGGGTTTTTTAGCGGCGGGCCATGTATGCACCATTATGGGCATGGATGAATATTATCCACTGGTAAAAAAATATAAACTGCCGATTGTAGTTACCGGATTTGAACCTGTAGATTTATTACAGGGCATTCTAATGTTGCTGAAACAACTGGAAAATGGCGAGTGCAGGCTTGAAAACCAATATACCCGTTTTGTTAAGGCTGAGGGCAATCTGGATGCAAAAAAAATAATTCAGGAAGTATTTGAAATAGCAGACAGGGAATGGAGGGGAATTGGTAATATTCCTTTTAGTGGGTATGAAGTAAAAAATGAGTATGCTACCTTTGATGCCAATAAAAAATTTAATATCCGGTTGGATAAGGCAGAAGAAAGCAAAGAATGTATTGCCGGAGAAATACTCAGGGGCATAAAGAAACCTTTTGAGTGTCCACAATTTGGGAAAGGTTGTACACCGATAAAGCCGATAGGCGCCCCAATGGTAAGCAGCGAGGGCGCATGCGCGGCTTATTATCATTTTAGTAATATGGAGGCAATGGCATAGTATTAATACTTACAGTTTGTATGGGCCCTTACTAACAAATCTTATAAACATAAATGAAAGATATTTCAAGAATAAAAATGGGATTAAGTTGCCCAATGCCAAAGTTTGATTTTGACAGTATTAATCTTGGTCATGGTAGTGGCGGGGTACTCACACATAATTTACTTAATAGCGGTGTATTTGATGTGTTGCAAAATGATTTGCTAAATAAAAAACACGATGGGGCTATTTTTGAACTGGAAGGCAAGCTGGCATTTAGTACGGACAGCTATGTAGTAAACCCGGTATTTTTTCCAGGTGGTAATATTGGTGAACTGGCGGTGAATGGTACTGTTAATGATTTGGCGATGTGCGGGGCAATGGCAAGATATCTTTCCCTCTCATTTATAATAGAAGAAGGGTTGCCGATGGAAGAATTCTGGAACATACTGAACAGTATTAAATATTGTTGCGATAATGCCGGTGTGCAGGTAGTAACCGGCGATACCAAAGTGGTGGAAAAAGGGAAAGGGGATAAACTATTTATTAATACTTCGGGTATTGGGACGCTGCACAAAAAAGCAAGCATTTCATTCGACAGAATAGCCCCTGGAGATGTAATTATTATCAGTGGCAATATTGCCAACCATGGCATTGCAATAATGAGCAAAAGAAGCGGGCTGGAATTTGAAACAGATATTGTAAGCGACACAACCAACCTAAACTTTACTGTTCAAAAATTATTGAATGTGTTTGGTGAACAAATCCATTTTCTCCGGGATGCTACAAGAGGAGGAGTTGCCTCTGTACTAAACGAAATAGCAAAAGATGGCGGCATGGGGATCGAAATAGCAGAGAAAGCCATACCTGTAGCCGAACAGGTAAATGGCGCCTGCGAAATGCTTGGGCTTGACCCTTTGTATGTAGCCAATGAAGGTGTATTCATCGCGGTAGTAGATGCTTCAGTTGCCAATGATTTGGTGGTTTTGCTGCGAAATGATGAAAATGGAAGCAATGCGGCATTGATAGGAATCGTTACAAATGATCATAGAGGCCAGGTTATTCTCCAATGTGCTATTGGTGGTAAGCGGGTGGTAAATATGCTGCCTGGCGAGCAGTTGCCAAGAATTTGTTAGGAAACCAAACGGGCTCCTATTAAATTGTCAAACGTTCAGGTTCGTCACACATCTGAATCGCGATAATGGTACTTAAGCCGGTTAAATATAAATAGAATGTCTGTAATAACAGCAATACAAAACATTGAAAAAAATATGCATGCATTTTCGTTAGAGCAAACCTTTACTGGTGAGCCGTCAAATCCGATGTTGGCCCCGAGAGGTGTTTTTTTGCATGAAAAGATTTTAGTGGTGAGTGACACCGGGCAAAATCGTGTTTTTATATGGAAAAACTTTGATGAAAGGATAGAACAAAAGGCAACAGTTGTGCTGGGTCAAACTGGTAATGGTAATACCGAAAGAAATGCCGGTGATTCAGTAAATGCCTCATCGCTGCAATACCCATCGGGGGTGTGGACCAATGGAAAAAAATTGATTGTAGCGGATGCCTGGAACCACCGTGTTTTAATTTGGCATTCAATGCCCACAACAAACGGACAGCCGGCTGATGTAGTGCTGGGTCAAATGGACTTTGAAAGCAATCAACCCAATGTAATGGGCTTAGGTAAAATGCCCACCGCGCATACATTGTATTGGCCTTACGGAGTGTTTAGTGATGGAAACCATTTATGGGTTGCAGATACAGGAAACAGAAGGGTGTTGTTTTATAACAAAATTCCTGAAGCAAATTTCGCAGGTGCAGATGGCCTGGTGGGGCAGGAGCATTATTGCGATAAAGACTATGATAATAATAATGCTGTTTGGCCATATTCTGTAAAAATAAACACAAATGGCTCTATGGCAATTGCAGATACCCAATATTATCGTGTAATGCTCTGGAAAAATTATAGGGATGCATTTAATAAAACTGCTGATACAATTATTGGCCAGGCCGATATCAATAGTAGTGGCCAAAACCAGTTTAAACTTAAGCCCGCCGCTAATACACTTAATTGGTGCTATGATTGTTGCTTTTGGAAAAATGGAATCGCGGTGGCGGATACAGGCAACAGCCGTATTTTAGTATGGAACGATTTGCCGGAAATAAATAATGTACCAGCTAATTCTTTAATTGGCCAGCAACATTTTGAAATGAACGGCGAAAGCTCGTTGAGTATGAAAACAACTTTGCAAAATGAAATGTACTGGCCCTTTACCGTTAATACCTGTGATGATAAACTGATTGTTGCCGACACTGGCAACCATCGAATATTAATGTATAAGCCAATTGCCAAATGATGTCGTTTCCGTTGATACTAACGCTTTATGTTGGGTTTACTCATGCATTTGAAACCGACCACCTGTTGGCTGTGGGTAATATTGTTTTGGGAAGGAGCAATATCAAAATGTCGCTGAAAGATGGAGTAGCCTGGGGGCTTGGACATACAACAACTATATTACTTGTTGGCATGCTTTTGCTGTTGTTCAGGATAAATATTGCAGAACATTACTTCCGTTACCTCGAAGCTTCGGTTGGCTTAATGCTTGTCTTGCTTGGCTTTTACCGCTTATCAAAATTGTTGAAAGAAAATAAAATTGTACTTCATTCTCATACACATCAGCATAGTATCAGGGATGCACATACCCATTTACATATCCACGTAAGAGAACTGGAAGAACACCGGCATCCCCATAAGTTAGCCTATGGGGTTGGGTTGGTTCATGGCCTTGCAGGCAGTGGCGCATTAATATTGATGGTAATGGCGCAGATAAATGAACCCGTAATGGGGTTGATGTATCTCTTTATTTTTGGGATGGGCTCGGTAGGGGGTATGTTGCTGGCGGCGGGTTTATTTAGTTTGCCATTCTCAAAAAAATTACTGCATTCAGAAATAGTACAGGTGATTTTGATTACAGTATCTGGGATACTTTGTGTGGGGTATGGCACTTGGGTGGTTTATCAAAATTTAATTGCCTAATAAAATGTCTGAAAAGGAATTCGTGATTGCCGCATTACAGTATTATTCAATAGAAATATTTGAAGTTACAGATAGGCTGGTGAAGGTGGCTAAGGGTTACGAAATAGAAATGGAAGGAAACAGTTTATACAAACTCATAAGCGATGGTCAGGTAATAGCTCCTTTTGATAATATGGATGAGCTTTGTTGTTTTATACTTTTATAATTTCATGTATGGAAAAAAGGGAAGTACAGGTAGTGGCGCTTAACAGCAGCGAAACCTCTCCCGGTAATTTCGCGGTAGTACTGGAAGAGCCGGTGTCTAAAAGAAGGATGGTTATTATTATCGGGGCAGCCGAAGCCCAGTCAATTGCTGTTCACTTGGAACGGATGCAGCTGCCCCGCCCGCTCACGCATGATATTTTTAAAACCAGCATTACCGAATTAGGTGCAACGGTAAAAGAAGTGATTATTCATGATATTATTGATAGGATATTTTATGCCTGGATAGTATTGGCGACAAAAGAAAAGGAAGAAAAAAAAATAGATGCCCGGGCAAGTGATGCGTTGGCTATGGCTATACGTTTTGATTGTCCTGTATATGTGTATGATTTTGTTTTGACGGAGACTGCCCTCCAGGAAACGATTAAGAAGACAGGCCTTTTAAAAGGCTCCCTTGCAGAATATTCTTTGGAAGAATTAGAGTCGTTATTGAATGATTTACTGGCAAAAGAAGATTATGAAAGCGCATCAAGGATAAGGGACATGGTTAGCCGGCGGAAGGGAAAATAATTATAACCAGACAACCATGTACAGCCAGCTATGTCTATTCATTCCTGTTCTACGTTCAGGAAAACCTGTCTCCGAGTGGCCACATGGATTAAGCTGGAGTTAAAAAAAATTCGGTGTTTTTACGCAGGCAAATCGGTGTTTACAACTGCCTAAGAATCAGCGTTAAACACTAACTTGCTCTCAGATTGATAGTTGAATATCCGTAAATAATCCAATATCATTCTTTTAACATCCAAGTTCCTATGTTGAAACCAGCTTTTTGAAGAATCTAAGAAAAAGGAGTGAGTATTCGCTCCTTTTTTTGGTTTGAAGGATGGTCCGTTGCGTATGGCTTTAGCTATATTAGTGTCGGAATTACCATTGATTCTTAAGCTAAATGTCGATTATATAGTAACTTCGCAGTCAAATAGTTATTTTACTCAATATATTTTGAGCCTTTTTATAAACAAATTGTAAATGAGAATTCTGATAGCTGATGATCACACTTTAATTAGGGAAGGCCTTCGAAAAATTCTCGTTGAATCTTTTCCTTTGGCAGATATTTATGATGTTGCCGGTTCAACTGATCTTTTGAAAATGGCACTGGATGAAAAATGGGATATTATCATCTCAGATATCAGTATGCCTGGTTATTCGGGTCTTGATATCTTAAAACAGATTAAGGAGCATGCCCCTCAAACGCCGGTTCTTATGTTAAGCATGCACGCGCCGGAACAGTATGCTGTGCGTTCTTTAAAGGCTGGCGCATCGGGGTATCTAACCAAAGAAAGCGCCCCCTATGAACTGGTAAAAGCAGTGGAGCAGATTTTGAGCGGCAGAAAATATATTACCAACGAAGTTGCGGAAGTGCTGGCGGGCTCTATTGAACAAAATAACTCTCAAACCCCTCATGAACAGTTATCCGACAGAGAATTTGAAGTATTTAAATTGATTGTAAATGGGAAAAGCATCTCCGCTATTGGTGAAATATTGTCATTGAATGTAAATACGATCAGTACCTACCGATCCCGTATTATGGAAAAAATGCGCATGCAAAATAATGCTGATCTGGTTAAGTATGCTATTATGAATAACATCATATAAAGCTCACTATTGATCACTTTGTAGGTAAAACACTACAAGATTATTGATTGATCACTATATATTGTTTGCTGCAGACTCCCTTACTTTGCAATAGGCTGTTTTAAAACTGGTTGAATCTATACAGCATCTTTAGTACAATATTTAAAATCAATACCCCTTTACCTGTTTCCCCCTTAGATAGTTCTAATGGGTTTCGATTAAAATGATCGTAGCCTTTTACTATATTATTTTCCTGGAAAAACCAACTTGGAAAAAATGAAAAAGCTTTATGGCCCCCGCTATGGAGCTTTTTTAGTTATAGGAAACAAGGGTAGGTTTAAAATCTCGGTATGTAAACAACTATGTAGACATTTATTTAGTAACAAAGTAGTTTATCTACTACATGCCACTGTGTTAAAGGGTACAAATTTTTTTTGTAGCAAAGTGTAATTTCGGCATGTTATAAATTATTTAATATTCATGGGCCAGAAAGGATTGGATGTTCTGCTTATCGATGATACCGTTCTTATTCTTCAGCGTTTGAAGTCTTTGTTTGCTGAAATAAAACAAGTAAAGAGAACTGAAGCTGTAACTAGTGCCGAAGAAGCGCTAGTTCTTTTAAAAAGATATCAACCCGATATAATGGTGTTGGATATTAATATGCCCGGCATGAATGGAATAGAAATGTTGCGTACCCTGGGTATGAGCCAGATGATAAAACCCATCGTGATCATGCTAACCAATACTACCTTTGCCGGGTACCGTGATGAATGTATGCGACTGGGTGCCGATTATTTTTTAGATAAGTCCCGCGATTTCATGCTCATTCCTTCTATTGTTCAAAATATCCAGGAACGTAATTGGCTGCTCAATAATTAACAATTGCATTTTTGCATACAGTTAAACGCGCTCCGATACTTAGGATTGCAAGGGGATTTTCTTTTTCATACAACAGGAAATGAAAGGTAAAAGAAGAACGGACCATCGGTTATCAGTTTCCGCTGGTATATTTAGAGTGCCAGCCAATCAGTATCACACCTGCGATAACAAGGGTGGTTCCCAAAACCTGTGCAGCCATGATTTTTTCTCCTAAAAAAAAGTGAGCCTGTATGATGGTTGATACCGGGCCGATACTGGTAATGATGGATACGTTATTGCTGCCTATACGCTTCATGCCATTGCTCATCAAAAAGGAGGGGAGTACGGTGGCTACCAGGGCCAGCGCAATCGCGTACCCCGTAAGTGTAAGGGAGTATGGAATAGCTTGAATAGTATGTGTAAGTATAAAGTTGATAAAAATGCCTGCAGTTGCGGCAAGCATGGCATAGGCAGTATACCTGGTAACACCCACTCTCTGAACCATTCTGCCGGTGCCAACCAGGTAAAAGGAATAAGTGATGGCACATAGAAAGATCATCAATGAACCAAAGAAAAATTTCGGATTTGATGTATCTATCTGTAACTCCCCAAAATAAGCGATGCCGATTCCAAGATAGGTTAATACCAAAGATAGTAACTGGATACGGCTGAGTTTTGAATGAAAGAAAAAAGTATTGATCAAAATAGCAAAAGTGGGGTAGAGAAACAGGATTAGTCTTTCTAATCCTGCAGATACATATTGTAATCCGATGAAATCAAAAAGACTACTCAGGTAATAACCCAATATACCCAGGCCCACTATATACACCCATTCTTTCTTTGTTAATCTCACCTGGTTTTCTTTTTTTGAAACCAGCCAGGCTGCAAACAGATAAAAAGGAAGAGCGAATAACATTCGAAGGGTTAGTAGTGTAACCGCGTCTACCTGCGTAGATTGAAAGGCCAGCTTAACAAAAATGGCTTTCGTTGAAAACAATATGGCCCCGGTAAGCGTTATAAAAAATCCGGTAAGGGTTATTTTCTTATCCATAAACCAGGGTCAGCTAACTAAATTATGCGCTTACATTAAATTCTCTCAAAGCGTCATTCAAACTTGTTTTCAAGTCTGTACTTGCTTTGCGCTGGCCAATAATCAGTGCGCAGCTAACCTGGTAATCTCCGGCATTAAATTGTTTGGTATAGCTACCGGGTATCACTACACTTCTGGCTGGTACCCTTCCTTTGTATTCAATGGGTTCGGTACCGCTTACATCGATGATTTTGGTAGATTGAGTAAGAACCACATTGGCGCCAAGTACCGCTTCTTTTTCTACAATCACACCTTCCACAACAATACAACGGCTACCGATAAAGCAGCCATCCTCTATAATTACCGGGCTTGCCTGCAGAGGCTCTAAAACGCCTCCAATGCCAACACCACCACTCAGGTGTACCCCTTTTCCAATCTGGGCACAACTGCCCACGGTGGCCCAGGTATCCACCATGGAGCCTTCATCTACAAAAGCGCCAATATTTACATAACTGGGCATCAGAACCACGTTTTTGGCAATATAGGCGCCATATCTGGCAACTGCAGGTGGTACAGCCCTCACGCCAAGCTCTTTGTAATTGCCTTTCAGTAACATTTTATCATAAAATTCAAAAGGGGGTAAGTTCCAGGTTTGCATTTGTTGTACCCCAAAATAGAGCAGAATGGCCTGTTTTACCCATTCATTCACTACCCAGTCACTCCCAGTAGGGGTTGCCACCCGTAGTCGGCCTTTGTCAACTTCTTCTATTACAGATTTTACGGCATTTGTATAGCGGGGGTCTTTTAATAATTCCCTATTCTGCCAGGCTTCCAGTATTTGCTCTTGTAATGACATCTTAATTATTTTTGCAAACATACAGTATCAAAAGATTATCGGAACTTTGTAATGTGCCTGTTCTGTAACAATTTGTAATTTGTACCGAATTGATTGCTTAAATTATCTGTATGCTGCCATTCAATAATGATATAGAATCCTGTTTGGAAAAACTGCAGCAGGGTGGTTTGATATTATATCCAACAGATACGGTTTGGGGGATAGGATGTGATGCTACCAACGCAACTGCCGTAGAAAAGGTATATCAATTAAAAAAAAGGTCGGACCATAAATCCATGATTGTACTGGTGGCGGATGAAAAGGATATTCTCCGTTATGTTACCCAGCCCGGGCTGCAAATATTTGATTATATCAAAGGCGTAAACAGGCCAACAACGGTAATTTATGAGGGAGCGGTGGAACTGGCAGATAACCTTTTAGCTGAAGATGGTTCAGTCGCCATCCGCATCTGTGAAGAATCATTCTGTAAAAACCTGATCAAAAGATTTCGTAAACCCCTGGTAAGTACCTCTGCCAATATTAGTGGGTACCCTTCTCCCCGGAGTTTTAAAGATATTGAACCAATTATTGTGGATGGGGTAGACTATGTAGTTAATTATAGACAGGATGATACGGAATACCATAAACCATCTTCTATCATTAAATGGGAAAAAGATGGATCCCTCAGCATCATCAGGCCCTGAATATTGCGGAGGCCGGGTTACCATAGGGGGGATACCTTTCAAACCTGCAATACCTGTAAATTTGATAAAGTTCAGGCCCCGGTTATTTAGTATGCATTCTGTGCCTTTATAGTAAAAATTCTACTTGCATTTATCAAAAATTAGCTGGAACTTAAGGGTAGCAAAACCCCTTTTATGAAAAGGATTCGCATGAGCGCCAGACCAGGCAAAATACATTCTTTTAACAGTTCAACATCTTATTCAGGAATAGACCCCCGTTCTGTAAGTTATGGCTATAGTAAACCTTTGTCCAGGTATCGAAATCCCTCGTTGGCACATCTTAAAAAAATTGCCTCCAGTTTTATTTTATTTGACTGGGAATTTTTTAGCAATGAACTGGAATATGAATGATCATTAGCAATTAGTAGTTAATAATTATTTTTCCGGGGATTCCTTCTCTTTACACTGTGGAACTTAGTTAATTTTGCATTGATGCAAAAAATACTGGTCATACAAACAGCTTTTATTGGCGATGTGGTGCTGGCAACCGGGGTACTTGAAAAATTGCATGCCTACTATCCGGATGCGGCTATTGATATGATGGTTAGAAAGGGTAATGAAACTCTTTTTACAGATCATCCTTTTCTTCATGAGGTATTGATATGGGATAAGAAAAGATCAAAGTATACAAATCTTTGGAAACTGGTATCCAATGTAAGAAAGCGCAGGTATGACCTGGTGATTAATGTTCAGCGATTTGCTGCTACAGGGTTTATTACAGGCTTTTCACGTGCAAAAAGAACGGTTGGATTTGATAAGAATCCATTTTCGTTTTTGTTTTCAGATGTGATAACACATATCGTAAGTGATGGTAATCGCCAACTACATGAAGTGGAACGAAATCATCAGTTAATTCGTTCGTTTACTGATGAAAATGCTGCAAGGCCAAAACTATATTTTACTGATAAGGATGTGCAGGCAATATCCTGCTATACCAAGAATAAGTTTATTTGTATAGCCCCTGCATCTGTTTGGTTTACGAAACAGTTTCCCGCTGAACAGTGGAGAGCGTTTATCAATGCGGTTCCGCATCATATTTCTGTTTATCTGCTGGGCGCCGCCGGTGATGATTCTTTGTGTAAAAATATAGTGTCCGGTATACAGCATCCTTCCATCCAATCGCTTGCCGGTAAACTCAGTTTCCTGCAATCTGCCGCTCTCATGCATGCTGCGGGTATGAATTTTGTGAATGATTCAGCTCCTATGCATTTTGCTTCAGCAGTAAATGCACCCGTAACGGCAGTCTATTGCTCCACCATACCTGCTTTTGGATTCGGCCCCCTTTCAGACACCAGGTATACCATTGAGGTTCCTCAGACTCTTAGCTGCAGGCCCTGTGGACTGCATGGGAGAAATGCCTGTCCGAAAGTTCATTTTCATTGTGCCAAATGGATTACTACCCAACAATTATTGGCGGTATTGCCTCCATAAAGAAGCATAAACAGCCTTACATTTGCAACGCATGCAAATACAGTACACAGATAGGGAATTGTTTGTTTTTAAAAAGATTAGCGCGGCTGCGCACAACCTGCAGGTGCCCTGTTACCTTATTGGCGGTTTTGTGCGTGATAAAGTAATTGGCAGAAAAACCAAAGATGCGGATATTGTATGTATAGGTGACGGTATTGCACTGGCTCACCTGGTTGCGGATCATTTTTCACCCAGGCCCGCGGTAGCTTTTTTTAAAAATTTTGGCACTGCACAAATTAAACTGGAGGATATTGAATTAGAATTTGTAGGGTCAAGAAAAGAAAGCTATAGCCACCATAGCCGAAAGCCCAACATTGAACCAGGTACCATTGAAGATGACCAGGATCGCCGCGATTTTACGATTAATGCATTGGCCGTCAGTTTGAACAAGGAAAATTTTGGGGAAATGATTGATCCTTTCAATGGTTTGAAAGATATTGAGCAAAAAATTCTTCAGACCCCATTGGCCCCACTGAAAACTTTTAGTGATGATCCTTTACGGATGATGCGTGCTATTCGTTTTGCAGCTCAGTTGGAATTTACAATAGCGCCTGAAACATTTACTGCCATTATTGAAAATGCAGACCGGATTAGGATCGTTTCTCAGGAACGGATTACTGATGAGCTAAATAAAATAATGTTATGTAAAAAACCTTCGGTAGGCTGGGACCTCTTGTTTAAAACCGGGTTATTGAACATTATTTTTCCGCAGATGGTTGACTTGTATGGCGCTGAATATGTGGATGGGAAAGGACATAAAGATAATTTCTATCATACCCTGCAGGTATTGGATAACCTCTCAGTAAATACGGCAGATCTATGGTTGCGCTGGGCCGCATTATTGCATGATATTGCCAAACCGGCCACCAAAAAATTTGAGGAGGGCCATGGCTGGACTTTTCATGGGCATGAAGTGGTAGGTGCGAGAATGGTACCGAAAATTTTTACCAGGCTGAAGTTGCCTTTGAATGAAAAAATGAAACTGGTACAAAAATTAGTTCTTTTACATTTGAGGCCAATCAGTCTTACCAGGGAAAATATTACAGACAGTGCATTACGCAGGCTGTTATTTGATGCAGGAGAAGATATCGATCATTTAATGATGTTATGTGAAGCGGATATTACCAGCAAAAATGCTAATAAAGTGAAACGCTACCTGCAAAATTTTGACATGGTGAGGAAGCGTTTGCTGGAGGTAGAGGATACTGACCGTATCCGAAATTGGCAACCGCCTATTTCCGGTGAAATGATTATGCAGAAATTTGGCCTTACACCCGGTAAGCCGGTTGGGATCATTAAAGATGCCATCCGCGAAGCGATTCTGGATGGCGAAATTCCCAATAATTATGAAGCAGCTTATGCATTTATGCTCCAAAAAGCCGCTGAATTGAACTTGGTGGCGGTTGAATAAATTGTATTTTAGCAAACTCCGAACTACAAACTAAACAGAATGGCTATACTAAAATTCAGGATTTATCTCGAGGAAGATGATGCGGTTTACAGAGATATTGTAATCAGGCATACTCAAAATTTTCAGGAACTGCATGTTGCGATTTTGAAATCATACGAGTTTGATCAAAAACATAAAGCTACTTTCTTCCGCAGCAATGATAACTGGTTACGTGGCCGGGAGATTAGTTTTGAGCGGTATGATAAATCCTATGTTGTAGAACCACTGATCATGGCAGAGGTTACTATTGGCTCTGAGATACGTGATACTAACCAGAAATTTGTGTATGAATACGATTTTGAAAAGCATTGGGTATTTCTGGTAGAACTGATTAGTGTTAGCAAAGAAGAAAGCAGTAAAACCATTTACCCTTCTGTATCAAGAACGGAAGGTATTGGACCTCAACAATATGGCACCAAAAGTTTATTGGGAAATAAGTTCGCTGATATTGAAGAAAAATATGATCTATCCGAAGACGCCGAAGGCTTTGGTACAGAAGGTGAGGAGGCTGAAACCGATACCGATACCGATATCGATGAGGCGGGTACGGAAGACGAGCAGGGGCCGGGGACGGGGGAGGAGTTTTAGGTGGTAAATGGTAAGCCATAATTTTTTTTGGGCGAATCATATTTGTTGGTTGGGTTTCTTTTCTGCGTATTATGGAAAAATTAGCTGAAAATACAGTCATTATTATTGCAGGACCTACCGCTGTTGGAAAAACCGCTTTTGCCATAGCCCTGGCACAACACTTTCAAACAGCCATTATTTCAGCCGACTCGCGTCAATGTTATCGGGAAATGCGTATTGGTGTAGCAAGGCCGTCAGAGGCGGAATTGGCAGCGGTTAAACACTATTTTATCGCGTCACATACTGTTACAGATGAACTGAATGCAGGTAGTTTTGAAAAGTATGCATTAGCCGCGGCGGAAGAGATTTTTCAGAAGAATAGGGTAGCGATCATGGTTGGCGGAACCGGGTTGTATATCAAAGCTTTTTGTGAAGGGATAGATCCGATGCCTGATGTGCCAAAAACAACCAGGCAGCAGGTGATTGATGGCTATCATCAAAAAGGATTGATCTGGTTGCAGAAAGAGCTGGAGCAGAAAGATCCTGCTTTCTGGAAAGTTGCTGAAAAGCAAAATCCTCAGCGTTTAATGAGGGCGCTGGAAGTGTTGTATGCTACTGGTCATTCCATTATGGATTATCGTACCAAGCAAAAAACAGCAAGGCCTTTTCGGATCATTAAAATAGGACTGGAATTACCTAAAGAAATACTACACTCGAATATACATCAACGCGTAGATCAGATGATGGAAACAGGGTTACCCGATGAGGTTACCTCGTTGTTGCCATTTAGAAGTAAGCATGCCTTGCAAACAGTGGGTTACCGGGAAATATTTGATTACCTTGACGGGAAAGTAACCCTTGCGGAAGCAGCCAATCATATCAAAATAAATACCCGGCAATATGCCAAGCGGCAGATGACCTGGTTTAAAAAAGATGCTGAAATAAAATGGTTCAGTCCCTCCACAACCGTACTGCCAATAATCGCCGGAATGGAAAGTGACTAAAAAATAGTGTTAGAATTTAAATCCAAAGGTCAATACCATATTTCCCCTGTTCCCGCCCTGTTCTGCAAACGTATTGGGTTTATCAGAAAGGCGATAGGCAAATTGAACATCTTTGGTAAATGTATGTGCATAGCTCAGGTCGATAAATATGCCATGATCCCGGTAGCCTAAACCGCCGGTAGCCAGTATCCTGTTGGCAGCTAAATCAGCCTCTTTGTAAGGGCTTCCATAATAAGCGCCACCCAAACGGAACATGATGGTATGAAATTTTAATTCGCCCCCCAATCTGAAATTGATATTGCTTTTGTACGTGTCTTTAATAACATCATTCATTAACTGGTAATAACTAATGAGTGCCTGGTCATTTTTATCAGCTGAACTAAATCGGGAACTACGGTAATTAACGTATTCAATATCTGCACTGATAAAAGCCCTTTGCCGGCGGGTGTCACTAATTTCTCTGAATACATAACTGGCGCTGATAATGGCCCTCCATGGAGTAATCATATTATATTTTCTTTGACCGGATTTACCGCTATTCAGGTTATTACTGGATTCAGATTTGATACCTGCATAGGATTCTGTATTGCTGGTTAATGATGAACTGATTCTGTCTGTATAGCCCATCAGTTGCGGCGTATGAAAAGCGAAACCTATACGCCAGAATTCCTGTGGTTTATAAATTACACCTAATTTGGCGCCAATACCTATCCCCTTAGAACTGAAAGTTTCTTTATATTCAAATGATTTAAAATTATTATTGGGATTAGTTGTTGCATCTGTTTCGCTGTATAAAAGTTCGCGTTGATAACTGATCACAGGTATGGTGAAACTCCCGCCTACATACATTTTATCTTCCAGGTTACCTGCCAGGCCCAAAGCAATTTCATGGTAACCACCCCTTGTGGTGGCATCATATAACTGATTCACCCCTGTTGAAATAGGAACGAGGCTCTGATAGCCGGTAACTGCACCTCCGGCCCCACTGGTAGTATCAATCAAAAAAGTTCGGAAAGCAAGAGAGGAACCAAAAATATAATTACTTAATGCCGCATTCGAATCGGCGTGGTCCTTAACAAGTTCTTCCAGGTATTGTTCTGAAAATGAACTCATATTGTTGAATCCTTTAAATTGAATATGATTATTATAATTCGCTACCTGGTTCACTGAAATGGCCAATGCGTTGCTGGTCCATTTCTGTTTGGTTCTGTTAGCTGAACTAAGGATGATTCCGGAGGTACCGTAATTAAAATAATTCTTGCTGTTCAACGTATCGGTACCACGGTATTTGAATGAGTTACGATTCATAAAGAAACCGGGTGTTAACACCAGTTCATTGGTTTTAAATAAACCAATACCAGCCGGGTTTACATGGTTGGCGGTGATATCACCTCCTAAAGAGCCCATCACCCCTCCGGTAGCCATATTCCTTGCGGTACCGTTTTGGGTAAACCAGGCTGTTCGTAACGCGTCTTCCGGTATTTGTGCCGAAGCAGAAAAGCTCAGGAAGGAAAATAGCATGAGTATATTTTTGTTCATACAATTTAGTTTGGGTATGCGTATAAATAGTAGCAGGTAAAACCTGTACCAGCTTTTGTAAGATATATGGGATTCTTACCCTTTGCCACCCCTTCCGGTTCCGGTACTGCTGCCAGCACTTTTAAAGCCGCCGCTATTACCGCCTGCGTTGCTGCTGGCGGGGGATGGGGTACTGTTTGGGGTAGTATAATTGCTATTAAAAGTTCTTGCCGGCCTGTCGTAGCTGGAACCATTATCAGCGGTACCGGTGAAAACTCTTTTTAAAAGATTACCGAAGCTGCTATTGCCATTGGCTGGTACAAACCCACCATTTTTGAGATCTTTGTACCCGTAGTTGTTATTATTGAAGTTTTTATTTCGGTAGGCAGAGAGTACACTTCCTGAGGTAGACCCGCCAGGAGAATATTTGGGGATACTGTAATGTATTACAGTATAAACAGGGCTGCTCCATCCCCATCCACCTGATCCCGGCCTCCATCTGTTGTACCCAAATCCCTGGTTCCATCCCGGATTCCAGGAGGCATAGGGATTTATTTTACTATAGGAATAATAATTACCAAAATCATAGCGGCTATCATACCAGTAATCAAAATTATCCAGGGCGCCCCAACGGTAACGGTTAGAAATTTTCATTCGCAGGTACTGGTCGTCCTGATTGCTTACATATTCCCTGTATGCTTCCTGTTTTTGCCTGTCTGTTTCATTGTCCTGCACTTCAACCACCTCCCGGCCAGGAGAATAATACACATCATCCGGTGTTTGGCCAGCCTGAAAAGCCGTTGAACAGGCGGTTAAAAGCCCCATGCTAAGAAACGATAAGAGTAAAGTCTGTTTCATGTCATCAGGATTGAAAGGTTAGATAAGGTGAAGTTACATACATTTGCTTGCCGGTAAAACCGTCTGTCATTAAGGTGTCAAACGCTTTGCCAACTAACATAGGTAAGTCTGTTTATTTGTTAAAGAAATCATAAAATATTTATGGGTAAGGAAATAACTTCGCGTGAACAGGATTATTCGCAATGGTATAATGACCTGGTAATTAAAGGAAACCTGGCCGATTATAGTGCGGTAAGGGGTTGTATGGTGATTAAACCCTACGGTTTTGCCTTATGGGAGAATATGCGTGATGTGCTCGACAGGATGTTTAAGGATACCGGGCATCAGAATGCTTATTTTCCTTTGTTCGTGCCCAAGAGTTTATTTGAAGCGGAAGAAAAAAATGCAGAAGGGTTTGCAAAAGAATGCGCGGTAGTTACGCATTACCGTTTAAAATCGGATCCCAATAATAAAGGCAAGCTGATGGTAGATCCGGAAGCTAAGCTGGAAGAAGAACTGGTGGTACGCCCTACCAGTGAAGCCATTATCTGGAACACGTATAAAGGCTGGATACAATCTTACCGCGACCTGCCCATTTTGGTTAACCAATGGGCCAATGTGGTGAGATGGGAAATGCGTACGCGCTTGTTTTTGCGTACGGCAGAGTTCTTATGGCAGGAGGGACATACCGCTCATGCTACCGCGGCGGAAGCCATTATTGAAACCAGAAAAATGTTAGATGTTTACGCAGATTTTGCGGAGAACTGGATGGCATTACCGGTAATTAAAGGAGTGAAAAGTTTGAATGAACGCTTTGCGGGTGCAGAAGACACTTATTGCATTGAGGCTTTAATGCAGGATGGGAAAGCATTACAGGCAGGCACCTCTCATTTTCTGGGCCAGAATTTTGCAAAGGCGTTTGATGTTAAGTTTAGTGATAAGGAGAATAAGCTGGAGTATGTTTGGGCCACCAGTTGGGGGGTTAGTACCCGATTAATAGGTGCATTGGTAATGGCACATAGTGATGATGATGGTTTAATTTTTCCGCCAAGGATTGCACCAATACAGGTAGTGATTGTGCCTATTTATAAAGGGGATGAGCAGAAAGCAATGATTGATGAGAAGGTACAGGCGATCGTAAAAAACCTTAAAGCGTTGGGTATTTCAGTTAAGTATGATGATTCAGACAATGCAAGGCCGGGATGGAAATTTGCCGAGTATGAATTAAAGGGTGTACCCGTAAGAATGGCTATTGGCGCCAGGGATCTGCAAAATAATGTAGTGGAAATTGCCAGGAGAGATACAAAGGAAAAGCAAACGGTGGGTATTGATGGGGTTGAAGTGTATATTAAAAACTTATTGGACGATATACAATTGTTCATGTTCAATAAAGCAAAAAAATTTCGTGATGAACGTATCACAAAAACAGATAATTGGGATGAGTTTGTTAACCTGCTGGATACCAAAGGCGGATTTATTTCGGCACATTGGGATGGCACCTCTGAAACAGAGGATAAGATAAAAGAACTATGCAAGGCAACCATTCGATGTATACCCCTGGATAATCCATTGGAAGAAGGTAAATGTATTTTAACCGGAAATCCATCTGCACAAAGGGTTTTATTTGCAAGGGCTTATTAATTCCATGCAGTGACCTTTACCGGTTATCTTTCAAATTTAAAAAGTTACATGAAGCAAAAGCAAGTGCCGGATTATATGCTCCCTTATCTTGAGGGGAAGGTTTTATTATTTGACAAGCCTAAGCAATGGACTTCTTTTGATGTGGTGCGAAAAGTAAGAAATCTGACGAGGATTATTAAGGTAGGACATGCAGGTACCCTTGATCCATTGGCAACGGGTTTATTGATAGTTTGTACGGGTAAGTTTACGAAGAAGATTAATGAATTCATGGGGATGGAGAAAGAGTATACCGGCACATTTACACTGGGTTCTGTAACCCCTACTTACGATCTGGAAAGTGAACCAAAGGATCATAAGTCGGTTGATCATCTTACTGCCGAAGCAATTCTTGCAGCTACCAAACCCTTTACCGGGCTAATTATGCAAAAGCCACCGATACATTCTGCTATCAAGCAAGAGGGCAAACCCGTTTACCTTGCTGCGCGTAAAGGCGTTGATGTGCAACTTGAGCCAAGGCCCGTTACCATCTATTCATTCGCTATAGAAAAAATTGAATTGCCGGTAGTGCATTTCAAGGTGGTATGTTCTACTGGAACTTATATCAGAAGCCTTGCCAATGATTTTGGAGCAGCCTTAGGTGTAGGTGGGTATATGAGTAGTTTGCGAAGAACCCGAATTGGTATATTTTCTGTTTCTGATGCAAAATCAATAACCGGTTTTGAAGAAGAAATCAAAGCATTACATACATTAGAAGGGGAGTCCAATGCCTAACTGGAAAGCATAATTATTTACTTTAAGTCCGTTTGCCCTGTTTTCAAACCATTGAAATTTATCCATCCAGCCATTATTATAAGGCCTTGCCGGGTCTTTTACTTTATAAGCCAGGTCGAGCCTGATAAGAAAATAGGAGAAGTCGATCCTTATTCCGGTGCCAACCCCAAGTGCCAGGTTTCTCCCCAGGTTTTTAAATGAAAATTTCGCTTCAGGATTAGCGGAGTTCGGTATCACATTCCAAACATTGCCAATGTCTGCAAATAGTACACTGGCTACTTTAATACCCGCAATGGTTGCTAAAGGAAATCTATATTCAATATTTGCTTCCAGCTGCATATCGCCAAAACGATCGCGATAGCTGTTATAGCTGGTGTCGGCTTCACTTTGTGTAGAGCTTCCCAATCCCAATTGTCTCAGCCCCCAGGCACGCATGCTATACGGTCCACCGGCTGAAAATTGTTTAAAGAATGGAAGTGTTTTATCTCTCAAACTATCTGAACCATAATTATAACCCACACCGGCAAAAGCACGATATGCCAATTCGGTTTTTTGCATTTTGGTTGACTGGCGGTATTCTGTTTCTACTTTTACATATCGGTAAAACTGTTCGTTCCAATTGGCAATCACACCCAACAGTCCGCCCGCTTCTTCCAGGCCAAATCTAACGAAATGACTTTTGTTTGGGTTATGGGCATTATTGAAATTTTTGATCAGTGAGAGGCTATGGCTGATTACTTTTCCTGAGTTGAAAGAAGTTCTGAGGAAAGGGTTGGAGATAAATAATTTTCTGAGTCCGTCCAAAGTATCAATAGCATACAGCTCTATATTTAAGGGCTTATACAGCCATGTATTATTTCCCTTTTTCCATTCGTAACCCCAACTGGTTACCAAAGAACGAAGTTGGTAATAATCTCTTCTGTCAACGTAAGATCCATTAACAGAAAACAAGGTTCTTTTATTTTCCAGGTTCTCTAAAATCTTCAAATTTTTAAAGGGAAGCACCAGCTTTGGAAAAACATAGGTATGTCCGAGGTTTATCAGAAATGTCTGAATCAAACTATTCTGGTTACTGGTAAGCAGGTTTAGCTCAACACCTGTTCTGAATGTGGCTAAAGATTGTATGGCGCTTTTCCAAACGTTTTTATTATTATAGGCAAGATTGGTAGATATCCCCCAAAGATTTCCCAAGCCTATATCGGCGGTATTCCGGCTGCCTTCCAGGTCGATGGTGAAATTCTGTTTAATGGCGGGTACCAGAAAAAAATACAGGTCAAGACTATCTTTATCTCTTATTTTCGGCCTTGCATCCACCTGTTGCCAGGCGCCAATCTGGCCAAGGGTATTAATCGATTTGAAATACTCCTTTTCATTGTAAAGATATCCGTTACGTAAAAAAGTATGTTCCCTTAATGGTCTGTAATTGAACAAACCTTTTTTATATCTCATGGTCAGATTCCCATGGTTTACTTCCAGAAAACCCTTTTGGGAAGTAATGCTGTCGGTAATATCAGTGATCCTGGTTTCGGGATAGTAATACAACCGGCCAATATGGTATTGTATTAATCTTGAGGAATCAAAGGTGGTTCTTTTTCGGATTGATATATCCCAGGTAGGGTTTTCTCTCCTGGTTCGGGCTGCATCGGCAATAATTTCTGCCTGTTTAAAGGGATCGAGTGTAAGCTGCAGTAGTCTGGCATCTGTAGTATCTACCTGGGCATAGATATCCTCCCGGGTAAATTTATAGTAACCATTCTGCCTGTACACGCTAACTAATCTGTCTAACTCGGTACTGATTAACTGTTTTGTATAGGGTGATCCTTTTGTTAGAATGGTGTTTTTTTCTTCCCGTAAGGTAAGGTGTTGGAGGGTAGTATCGCCAAGTTCGTAAGAAACTGAGTCAATGCTAATATTCCTGCCAACAGTAATAGTCATGCCCACAGTAGTTCTTAGCTGATCATTTACCGTATCTATCCTAACAGAATCATCAAAACCGGCATAATAGTAACCCTGCGAATTCAGGTATGCATTCATGAAATTGACAGATCTTGAAATATTTATCGAGTCGAAGACAGGCGGATTTTTAATTTTATAAAAAAGGCCGAACTGTTGAATTCTCCTTACTTGCAAGCTGTCATCCCAATATTTTCCCAGGTCGTTGGATAAGCGGTTTCTCTCATCTTTGGAAAGATCCCCTTTGAGTGTTAATTTGTTGTCGTAAACAAAAGCTTTGTCAACGGGATAGCTTCTTATGATGGTTCTTTTAGACACCGAACAGGAGCTGATCAATGCCAAAAGCAGGGATAGTATTGCAAGAGAAAGAAAATTTACTTTTAAACGGGTCAAATACATACAGGATGTTAAGCAAGAATGAGCTCAAATATATTCAATCTTTGTGCCAGAAAAAACAAAGGCAGGCCGAAGGATTGTTTGTGGCTGAAGGTACGAAACTGGCTGATGAGTTATTACATAGTGAGTATCCCATCAGGAAAATATATGCTTTGGCAGATTGGAAGCCGCCGGTGCTAACCTATAGACCGGTGGTTACTATTTCAGAAAAAGAATTACAAAAGATAAGCTGTCTCCAAACCCCCAATAAGGTTTTAATCATTGCTGAGCAGAAGGTAGAAGCCAGCCAGCCTGATTTAGCTAATGAATTTACACTTGTACTGGATGGCATCCAGGATCCGGGTAACCTGGGTACTATCATCCGGACTGCTGATTGGTTTGGGGTTACCCAGGTTATTGCCAGTGAGCATACAGTGGAATTATATAACCCCAAAGTAATACAAAGTACGATGGGTAGTTTTATTCGGGTAAAGCTTTGGTATCAACCTTTACCCGAATTTTTAAGTTTGTGTAAGTTGCCTGTTTATGGGGCTCTTTTAAAAGGGGAGCCTATCAACCTGGTTCCGGGTATTTCGAAGGGAGTTCTTGTGATAGGCAATGAATCCAAAGGCATCAGTAAAGAACTACTTCCTTTTATTACGCATCCTGTAACCATTCCGGGAATTGGCGGAGCAGAATCGCTGAATGCCGCGGTGGCAACGGGAATTGTGTTGTCGCATTTGAAGAAATGAGAGAAAAAGAGAATGACAGAATGAATGATTAGCGGAATTGGATAGCTTTTACGGGGTTTATTTTTTTGATGAGTAAGGTTGGGATAATCAGTAAAATATAGCAAACAAATGCTGTAGAAAGGCAAACGGCGCCTACCTGCCACCAGATAATTGAAACCGGTGCTTTTGCTACATAATAGGAAGCCTCATCTAGTGTAATAAAACCCGTGTATTGCTGTAACAGACAGATGCCAACACCCAGTATACATCCAATACCAATGCCCGCAAAGCTGATTAAGGTGGCATGGTACAAAAATATTTTTCGGATAAGAGAATCAGCAGCGCCGAGGGCTTTCATCATGCCAATCATACGTGTTCTTTCCAGAATGAGAATCAGCAGGCAGGTAATCAGGTTAATGATGGCTACCACAGCCATCACAATAAAAATTACATTCCGGTTCACATCCTGAATATTGAGCCAGTCGAAAATATTAGGATACACTTCCCGAATACTCCGGCTCATCCATTCTGCCGGCAGTTTATCAGCTAAACGATTACTGATGCTGTCAATTTTTTTATAATCATCAACAAATAATTCATATCCTCCTGTCTGGTCCGGTAACCATCCATTTACCCGCCTTATTAACCTGATATCACCCAGTATAAAAAGCTTATCATATTCCTCAATACCTGTTTTATAGATACCGGCTACTGTTAACTTCCGGTAGGTACGTGAGCCATCAAGTATCGAAATAAAATAAATGGTAACCGTATCAGCAAGATTAATTTTTAACTGTAAGGCCATGGGTAAAGAGAGCATGATCTCCCTGCTGTACAATGAATCACTGAAATTGAGCCAGCGGCCCTCTATTAGAAAAGGTTTTAATTGACTACTGTCGTACTCTTTTTCAATCCCTTTTAAAAGAACACCTTCAATTTCTTTATTTTTTTCCAGTACCGCAGATTTTGTTGCAAAGCTCTGCACCCTGTGAACGCCTGGTTCTTTTAGGAGAACAGATTCTATACCGGCGTTTTTTTCCATTGGACTTTCCTCTGCTACCAGTGATCTGCTGGGCTCATATTTCTGAACACGGATATGCCCCCAAAAACTAAATACTTTCTCAGACACCGTTTGTTGAAATCCATTTACAAAAGCCAGTGTAACAATCATGGCCATAACACTTAATGCCGTTGCCATTACCGATAAACGGATAATAAACCTGGAAAAAGATTTCTGCCGGTTAAAGGCAATACGTTTGGCAATATAAAGGGCCAGGTTCAATCGGCATGATTTTAGATCAATCAAAACTACATTGCACTAACCAATGCAGCAAAAGCATTTGTAAATTGGCAGATTGTTGTATGTTTAAGCAGAATTACCTGTATGTATAAGTCAGCAGTTTTATTGATACTTTTCTCCCTTTGCAATTGGCTGCAGGCACAACGTTTGCCTGATCAGGTGTATATGCCTACTATTAAAACAGTGAAGCTATTTCAACAGAATAACCAGCAAAGCCTTCCGTTGCTTACACTTCATTCAACTGATCAGCTGGAACTTCACTTTGATGATATGAGTGGCTATGCACGCAACTATTATTACACGTATATTTTATGTAATGCAGACTGGACGCGGGCTGATGTGAATGTATTTGATTACATAAAAGGGTTTACACAAAACCGGCTGAGTCAGTACAGGATGTCTTCATTCACCAGTTCCAAATATGTGCATTACCAGGCCTTATTACCCGAAAGAAATTGTATTCCTGTTAAAAGTGGTAATTACCTGTTACTGGTTTACCTGGATGCTGATACAGCTAAGCCGGCATTTACCAGGAGAATGCTTATTGTAGATAACAAGGTGAGCATTGGCGCCCAGGTACAGCAACCTTTTGATAATGGGTTATTGCGTACACACCAGAAAATTCAATTTTCTGTAAATACGCAGGAATTGAATGTGCTCAGTCCGCAGCAAACCAGTGTGGTAGTATTACAGAATAACCGATGGGATGACGCGGTAAAAAATATTCAGCCATCTTTTATCCGTAATAAAGTATTGGAATATAATGGGGAACAGGATTGTGTTTTTTCAGCGGGAAAAGAATACCGATGGGCGGATTTGCAAAGTTTTCGCTTTCAGAGTGATAGGGTAGACAGGGTAGATAAAACAAAGGAACCGAATGATATATTTATTAAAACCGATGTAGAGCGAAATAACCTGCGCTATCTATTTTTCAGGGATAGAAATGGTTGGGATGAAATAGCTACTACAGAATCGGTTAATCCCTGGTGGCAAACTGAGTATGCAAATGTGCATTTTACTTTTGCTCCCGCAAGGAATCAACCCTATGCCGGTAAAAACCTGTACCTGTTAGGACAGATGACTGACAACCAGGTTGGTGATACCTCTCTCATGAATTATGATGCAGAAAAAGGGGTCTACACCAAAACACTGCTTTTAAAGCAGGGCTATTATAGTTATACCTATGTTACCAAAGATGCTAAACATTTAGCCGCAAAAGCAGAAACTGCTTTAACTGAGGGCAATTACTGGGAAACAGAAAATCAATATACTATCTTATTTTATTACCGTTCTTTCAGCAGCCGCTATGATGAACTGGTTGGGGTTACTACCATTAATTCAAGAAATGGAGCAGGGGGGTTCTGAGTTGCTGTTATTGTATATTCTAAGGTATTCGTCTAAAAAAATCATGGAAATATCGCGTCAACCCTTATTTTTGCGGCGGCAGGTCTTACACGACCAGCTCCTGCTGAACCTCCCCAGGGTAGGAATACAGCAAGGATAGGCGGTTGTAGCGGTGCGATGTGAGTAGCCTGCCATTTTTTCTTCTTTACCCGAATAGTGAATGTACTGATTCGTGTATAGGGCAGTCAGTATTTTTTATTCGTTCATTTGAAAATCAAGTATGAAATTTTTTATCGACACGGGTAATTTGGCCCAGATTAAAGAAGCCAATGATTTAGGAATCCTTGATGGGGTTACTACCAATCCAAGTTTAATGGCCAAAGAGGGCATTAAAGGGGAGGAAGCCATCGCGCAGCATTACAAAACCATTTGTGAGCTGGTTGATGGCGATATCAGCGCTGAGGTTTTATCTACCGATTTTGCCGGTATGGTGGAAGAGGGCAAAAAATTAGCCGCCATTCACCCGAATATTGTGGTAAAGGTGCCGATGATTAAAGAGGGTATTAAAGCCATCAAATGGTTCGCGGATAATGGTATCCGTACCAACTGTACCTTGATTTTTTCTGCCGGTCAGGCCATTCTTGCCGCTAAAGCCGGTGCCAGCTATGTATCTCCTTTCATTGGTCGTATTGACGATAGTGGTTGGGATGGTATGGAACTGATAGGGCAACTGAGGCATATTTTTGATATACAGAATTATAAAACAGAAATATTGGCTGCTTCTATACGCAATGCACTTCATATCATTAAAGCGGCAGAACTCGGCGCCGACGTATGTACCTGTCCGCTGGATTCGATTCTTGGATTATTAAAACATCCTTTAACCGATATTGGCCTGGCCAAGTTTCTGGAAGATGCCAAGAGAATGTAAAGAGGCTGAACACCCATTAAGGAAGCCTGATCTTATAAATCGATCACTTTTTTTGCTTCATTGCTTCTAAAGCAGGTATTAATAACCTTCATTACATTCATACCGTCCTGTGTGGTAACCTGTATTGGTGCATGGTTGCGAATGGATTGGTATATGCCTTCATAATAAGCATAGTAATTTCCCTGAAGCGTAGGCACTCTTTCGCGTAGTAACCTGCCGTCTTTTTCTGTATGCAGTAATCCCTGTTCAGTTTCAGCCTCTGTACCCCATTCCTGTAAGTTGGGTACCTGATTGGCCATTAAATGTGATTCCTGAACATCTCCGCGACTTTTTAAGAATGATCCCTTCCTGCCATGCACCACATAAGCCGGGATGGGTTCTCTTACCTGGTAACCCGCTTTCAGCCTTACTCTTAAGTTTGGATAGTAAAAAAGAATTTCAAAGTAATCGTCTACCTGCGATCCTTGCCGGGTGATGCGCAGATCAGCAAATACGGATTGGGGCAGTCCGAATAAATGCAAAGCCTGATCGATAAGATGGGGCCCCAGATCATTCAGTAAACCCGCACCGGGCGATGGTATTTCTTTATGTGTTTTAGGACTCAGTTCTTCTTTGTATCTGTCGAAATGAAATTCAGCCTCCATAATCTCACCCAGCCAGCCTTCCTGTATTATTTTCTTCACTGTTTTAAAATCACTGTCCCAGCGCCGGTTCTGGAAAACAGAGACGACTTTTCCGCTGCTGTCGGCTAATTCTTTAAGTTCAATGGCTTCTTCAACGGATGTGGTAAATGCTTTTTCAACCACGGCATGTTTACCTGTGGCCAACACCTTTTTTGTATACTCAAAATGAGTGGCAGTAGGCGTATTTACAATCACCAGTTCTATAGACTCATCTGCCAGCAGTTCTTCCAGTGTTCGGAATAGTTTGATGCCTGGATAAAAGGAAGCTGATTCGGATTTTGTTCTTTCCCAAACACCATATAATTCAAAACCGGGATGAAGATGGATAAAAGGGGCATGAAAAACCCTGCCCGACACGCCGAAAGAAAGGATGGCTGTTTTGATTGGTAGCATGATAATTTACCGGTTATGTATTGATGAATAGGTATGTGCGCTAAAATTAAAATATTTGCAGCAAACCGGGATGCTTTTTAAATGCCGGATGAGCCCGTTTCCTGAACGGGTGATTGTGTAAAATGCAGGGTAAAGATAATTTAATCAGTATTTCGTATCTATAATAGTATCTTGTTCGATATGCAGGAGAAGAAAAACTTTGTACATGTTACCACCAGTGAACCTCATCGAATTCGAACTAAGGAAATTCTCAAACAGTTTCCCGATATGCGTAAGCTGATTGGAAAGAATCCGCTTACCTTTCTTGCTATTATAGGGTTAGTCGGGTTTCAAATTATTTTTTGTTGGCTGGTTGCAGATCAGTCGTGGTGGATAGTTGTTGGAGCTGCCTATCTGTTAGGCGCTTTTGCGGACCATGCTTTATTTGTCATGATCCACGAATGTTCTCACCGGTTGATTTTCAAAAGCCATGCCGCTAATCGTTTGGCAGGTATTTTGGCTAATATTCCTTTGATTTTTCCGAGTTCGGTTTCATTTGAAAAATACCATCTCAAGCATCATTCTTTCCAGGGAGTGTATGAACTGGACGGTGATTTGCCCAATTACTGGGAAGCGAAACTGATTGATAATTATTTTATTGGTAAAGTGATCTGGTTATTATTCTATCCTTTTTTTCAGTTATTCAGATTTCCAAGGCTACAGGAGATCAAGCCTTTTAATAAATGGGTAGCGCTGAACTGGCTGGTTCAGATGATTGCGATTATACTCATTGCCTATCTTTTTGGCTCCAAAGCCATTGCTTTTATGGTATTGAGTTTTTTCTTTTCTGTGGGCTTGCATCCTTTGGGCGCCAGGTGGATACAGGAACATTATTTAACCGATGGCGAACAGGAAACCTATAGTTACTACGGGATATTAAATACGGTCGCTTTTAATGTAGGGTATCATAATGAACACCACGATTTTCCATCAATACCCTGGAACAAACTTCCGCTAATCAGGAAAAAGGCCCCTGCTTTTTATGATACACTGTCGTACCATACCTCTTGGACAAAACTATTTCTACGATTTCTTTTTGATAAAGAAATATCACTCTACTCAAGAATAGTTAGAACCAACAGGGGTAAGGTTTTGATTACCGATGAAGACAGCCCTGATATTGATTTGGGTATCACAAAATAATTGCCCTTTTGAACGGATTAACCTATTATTTGTAATTTTATTTGCTCAGTAAGTCAGTAAGTAGTACCTTTGCACCCTGAAATTGAGCGACGAGGTATATAACAGTCTCATGGATGGTACAATCCTGAAGCATTCTTCTAACGGTTGAATTGGTTTTTTACTCCCTGTTTCCGCTCAGTTAAATATTGAATAATAAAAATAAGCATATTATGAATGGTAATGTAATGCCTTCTATTGTAAGAATAGAAGCAGATGAACTGAAGCAATTAGTAAATGAAGTAAGAGAAACGGTAGCAACCGGTCTTATTCTGGTAAACAAAAAAAGAAAAGCAACGCCAGGTTTTGGTATAGTTGACCTGTGGAATATCCGGCGTGGTATGAAATCGGCCACCTTTTCCAGAAGATATCTCAGGTAATGATTCATTTTTAAAACGATTTGTCAATCCCCTGCTTCCGTGCAGGGGATTTTTTTTAGCAAGACGGGATTCCGGATAGGCAATGCCCGGTAATTACGTCCGCTTTCTGAAAAGAAGCGGATGCGTGAATTATGCAATTTATTTAGTGATTTATGTAATGGCTATTGTTAAGTTTCTGCAGACCTTTACTGTGTACCAATTCAAGTAGCAGAATTTGGTAAGGGGTAATTTGAAAAAATTTAAAGCGTAAACATTAATAAAGCAAATTTTAGAGTTTCTTCATATAGCAGTTAGTTTTGGTTCAACCCCTGTTTTTACAGGGGTTTCTTTTTTTTGATTAACTGATGTACCCGTGACTAATTAAACAGCCGGAATAATCGCTTAAGTTTGTATTCATGCAAGTATTTACCACTCCCCGGCGTATCATCATAACCTGCCATAAATGGTTATCCCACGCATTACAAACTGATGTGCTGGCTTTAGGGTATGTTGTTACCCGTACTTTTCAAACAGGTGTAGAACTGCAGGGAACAGTGGAAGACTGCATCCGGTTAAACCTGAATTTGCGTTGTGCCAGCCAGGTTATGTATTCTCTGAAAGCTTTTACCTGTAATAATCCTGATGAATTATACGAAAATCTTGTTACCATAAACTGGGAATCGGTTATTGATCCGGATGGTTATTTTTCTGTAACGAGCAATGTTTTTCATCCGTCTATTCAAACCAATTTATTTGCCAATTTGCGGGTAAAGGATGCCATTGTGGACAGAATGCGCAATGAAACAGGTAAGAGGCCCTCAACCGGTTCGGAGCTAACCGGGGCAGTGGTTTATTTATTCTGGAAACACGAAGAAGCAGAAATATTTTTAGATACTTCCGGCGAAACGCTTGCCAAGCATGGCTATCGGAAATTACCAGGCAAAGCCCCCATGCTGGAGGCATTGGCAGCCGCAACCATTTTATCTACTAAATGGAACAGAACAGGGCCTTTTATTAATCCAATGTGTGGCTCAGGTACCCTGGCCATTGAAGCTGCCCTGATTGCCACTAACCGTCGCCCGGGATTATTGCGGCATAACTATTCCTTCATGCATCTGAAAGGGTATGATCCATCCATGTATACGATTGAAAGGGGTAAATTGGCTGAACAGGTAACGGAACCGGCAGGACTTAAAATAACGGCAACAGATATAAGCAGTCAGGCTATTGCTACTGCAAAGATCAATGCAGCGGCAGCAGGTGTGGAGCATTTGATAGCATTTGCGGTAGGTGATTTTGAACAAACCATTATTCCTGAAGCGTTTGATGGAGTGATTATGTTTAATCCTGAATATGGTGAAAGGTTAGGTGATGAAATAGAACTCAATGCAACCTATGCGAGGATAGGTGATTTTCTAAAAAATAAGTGCAGGGGATATACGGGATATGTTTTTACGGGTAATCTTGACCTTGCCAAAAAAATTCGCTTGAAACCCAGCAGGCGTATTGAATTTTTTAATGCCACCATCGACTGCCGTTTGTTGGAATACGAATTGTATGCAGGTACGAAAAGAGAAGATAAGCCCGGACAGCAGACAGTTAATCCAATTCAATGATTAAAAAAATTACCGCCGTGTTAGCCGCCGCCTTGTTATGTATGCAGGGAGGTGCTCAGGCCATACAAATAGATTCACTAAAACCAGTGACCACACTGGATGAGGTTATTGTAACCTACAATAAGTGGGAGCGAAAATTAAATGAAGTTCCCAACCGCATCTCTAAAATTGCGATTCGTGATGCCCGTTTGAAGAACTCCCAAACCATGGCTGATTTGTTGGGCGCTACCGGGGAAGTATTTATACAGAAAAGCCAGGGTGGCGGTGGTAGTCCTATGATACGTGGGTTTGCCACAAACAGAATTTTGATGGTTGTTGATGGGGTTAGGATGAACAATGCCATTTACCGGAGCGGAAATATTCAAAATGTAATTTCATTGGATCCGCTGGCATTAGCTGATGCGGAAATTATTTTTGGGCCGGGGTCATTAATTTATGGAAGTGATGCCATCGGTGGTGTAATGGATTTCCACACCCTTGAGCCCAAATTTTCATCAGCAAAAAATAAAACGATTGTAAAGGGTAGTGGATTGGTAAGGTATGCAACTGCCAATACAGAAAAAACAGCTCACGCGGATGTGAATATCGGTTCTGATAAATGCTCGTTTTTGTCAAGCTTTTCATTCAGTGATTTTGGCGATACAAAGATGGGTATTCATGGCGGAGATGCCTCTTACCTGCGTTCCCAATATGTGCAAAGGGTTAATGGGTATGATTCAATTTTTATGAATACGGATCCACGTGTTCAAAAATTTAGTGGGTATACGCAAAAAAATTTCATCAATAAAATGAGGTATAAACCAACTGATAACCTTGATATACAATATGGTTTTCATTATTCAGCAACGGGTAATATACCGCGCTACGACAGGCTTATAGAGTATGCCGGCGGGAAGCTGCGTTTTGCTGAATGGTATTATGGCCCGCAATTGTGGGGCATGCATGCACTACAGGTTTACTACAGAAAGAAAAATTCATTATTTGACCAGTTGAAATTTGTAACGGCTTACCAGGAGTATGAAGAGAGCCGGTACGACAGAAGAAGAAATAATAATTATTTAAGGAGCCAGGTAGAAAAAGTGGGGGCATTTTCTGCTAATGCGGATTTTAATAAAGAAATCAATAATAAACAGGAACTGTTTTATGGTATTGAATTCATACAGAATAAGGTAGGTTCATCTGCATTCAATACCCAAATAGTTACCGGTCAAACAATACCCACTGCCACCCGGTATCCGGATGGCTCCTCCTGGCTTTCTTATGCTGCCTATCTTAGCTATAAGAATAACTTATCTGAACGGGTTAGTATTGTGGGAGGGCTTCGCTACAGTCGTACAAGTTCGCGGGCAGCATTTGATACCACATTTTTTAAATTTCCTTTTACCAGTGCAATCAATCGCAGTGGATCTTTTACAGGCAATACGGGCCTGGTTTACAGGCCATCTGAAAAGTGGCAATTAAATTTTAATTTTTCAACCGGATTCAGAACGCCGAATATTGATGACATTGGAAAGGTATTTGAATCTGCACCCGGTATTGTGGTAGTGCCCAATCCAGCCCTTACAGCTGAGTACGCGTATAATGCAGAAATTGGTGTGGTGCATAGGGTTGGCCAGGATTACCAGTTTTATTTTTCCGCGTTTTATACGGTATTAAAGGATGCGCTAACCCGCAGACCTTTCCGGTTTAATGGCAAAGATTCTATCCTGTATGATGGTAGTGTAAGCGCTGTTGAAGCTATTCAGAATGTTGCCACTGCAACCGTTTGGGGCATACAAACGGGCTGGGAGATAAGGTTTGCAAAGTTATTTACCTGGGAAACAAAATTAAACTGGATACAGGGCAAAGAAACGGATGATGTAAAAAACAGACAGGTACCCTTGCGGCATGCTCCGCCATTTTACGGATCAACAGCTATAAAATGCAGGACAAAAAATTTTGAGTTTGCATTAGAGGGGGTTCATAACAGTGTTATCAGCCATGCTAACCTGGCCCCAAGTGAGCAGGCTAAAATTTTTATGTATGCCAAAGATGTAAATGGTAAACCATACTCACCGGCCTGGTCCACGCTACATTTCAAAGCGGCCTATAGTTTACCAGGTCTTCCTCTACAATTTAATATGGGCTGGGAGAATATTACCAATACCCGTTATCGCCCGTATTCATCCGGATTAGTAGCAGCCGGAAGTAATTTCATTTTAAGTATGCGAGTGATGTTTTAAGGTTAGTTTACTATTTACCGGGCCCTTGTATATGCACCTGTAATAAACCTGGTCCTTGTATGGCTGATGGCCTATAAAATGAAATGAGTATTTGAACAGGATTGTTGAAAACTTATCCTTAGTTTTAAGCTGACGAATTTCTCCAAAGTTTATAAAATAAATACGCTGCTATGAAAAAAATAATCGGGTTATCCTGCCTTATTTTATCCGGATATTTTCTTACCGCGCAAACCTATTTGCCAACCAGTGAAAATCTGGCAGCCAGACAGCATTTTCAGGATATGAAATTTGGCATGTTTATACATTGGGGTGCATCGAGTGTATTGGGAAATGGGGAATGGGTGATGAATAACCGCAATATCCGGGTACAGGACTATACGAATCTACGCCGCGTGTTTAATCCGATTGATTTTGACGCGAAGAAATGGGTGTCCACTGCAAAGAATGCAGGCATGCAATACATCACTTTCATTACCCGCCACCACGATGGGTTTAGTAACTGGGATACCAAACAATCTGATTGGAAGATCACCAATACACCTTATGGTAAAGATGCTTTAAAACAGTTAGCGGAAGAGTGCCATAAACAGGGCATTAAATTATTTTGTTATTACTCATTGCTTGACTGGTATCGAAGTGATTACCAATATGAAACAGGAAAAACGGGTAAGGGAACGGGAAGAACTACTAAAAGCGACTGGAACAGTTATATCGCGTTTATGAAGGCGCAGTTAACGGAATTGCTAACTGATTACGGAGAGATCGCCGGTATCTGGTTCGATGGGCATTGGGATCAGTTGGATAATGATCATGACAAAACCTTACAATCAAAGGTGAACTGGCATTATGATGAGATTTACCGTTTAATTCACCAATTACAGCCTAACAGTTTAATCAGTAATAACCATCACCTGGCACCTATACCCGGTGAAGACTTTCAGGCATTTGAGAAGGACTTGCCCGGAAGAAATACCACTGGTTTTGGTGGAGCGGATATTTCGCCCCTGCCCTTGGAAACCTGCGAAACCATGAATGATTCATGGGGATTTAATATTACAGACAGGAAATTCAAATCAGTTCCTGCCCTGATTCAATACATGGTAAATGCCGCAGGCAGGAACGCTAATTTTTTGTTGAATGTAGGTCCCATGCCCAATGGCCAGTTACAAAATGAATTTTCAGATACACTGGCCCAAATGGGTATATGGATGGCCCAGTTTGGTAACAGTATTTATGGCACCAGGGGAAACATTATTCCTGCGCAGGATTGGGGCGTAGTTACAGGAAAAGAGAAAAAATATTTTGTGCATGTGTTACAAAAGCCCGGCCAGCAACCCTATATTTTTGTTCCATCCATCAAAGAAAAAATAGTATCGGCTGTATTGCTCAACAACAAATCTACCCTTACATTTAAACAACAACCTGAGGGACTGTTTATTTACATGGATGGAATACAATATAGCGAAGTGGATACCATTATTCAATTGAGTTTTGACTAATTTTCAGCATATAATACCTATAATCAGATGAAATTGATTCGTTTTGGAAAGGCTGGTGAAGAAAAACCCGGTGTTCATTTGAACGGGGTTAATTATGATGTATCAGCCTTTACAGGTGATTATGATGCAACTTTTTTTTTGAGTGGGGGTCTTGAGTCATTAGCACTGATACTATCGCAAAAGGAGCATTTATTGCCAAAATTAGCTGATGGGGTAAGGTTGGGATGCCCGGTTGCACATCCTTCCAAAATTATTTGTATCGGACTGAATTATGCTAAACACGCGAAGGAAACCAATTCGCCAATACCAAAAGAACCGATACTGTTCCTGAAATCTACTACTGCCATTACCGGACCAAATGATCCGATAATGATTCCCAAAGATGCTGTAAAAACGGATTGGGAGGTTGAATTATCGTTTGTAATGGGCAAGAGAGCCAGCTATGTTCCGGAAGCAACAGCGATGGATTATGTAGCCGGTTATTGTTTGCACAATGATGTAAGTGAAAGGGAATTCCAGTTAGAACGTGGCGGTACCTGGGATAAGGGAAAGGGTTGCGATACCTTTGCGCCGCTTGGCCCATGGTTAGTTACCAAAGATGAGATAGCTGATCCGCATTCACTGCGATTATGGTTAAGCGTGAATGGGAAAATGAGGCAGGATGGAAATACGGATGACCTGATTTTTACGATTCCACAATTGGTAGCCTATATCAGTCGGTTTATGACCTTATTACCCGGCGATATTGTATCTACCGGAACGCCGGCGGGTGTTGGTCTTGGGTTTAATCCACCTGTTTACCTGCGGCCAGGAGATGTAGTTGAATTAGGTATTGATGGATTAGGCAGTTCCCGGCAGAAAGTGATTGCTTATAGCCACCATTGAGGCAAAACGTTATTTTATTTGTGTATTTTCCTGCAATGGTTATTATGATAAACTGATTTACAGATGGGAGAAATACAGATTGTTGTGGTAGATTCCGGCTCGGTGTATATTGAGAAACTGAACCATCGGTTGCATCATGAGCTGGCATGTGGTTATCATTACCATGAGGTAACACAGTTACCCTCTGGTATACAGCGTTCGCTTCATCTTTTCAGGGAGATTGAGAATCCCGCTTTTCTTCCGGTATTATTACGCAGCTATGAAACCCTTGATGGTACTAAAATGTATTCAGGTAAGGTTCTTTCCATGCGCAAGTATTTTGTACATGGTCATAACGGACCGGAAGGAAGGCTTAAGATTGAAACAGATAATAAGCAGCTATACGATATTCCTTTAGCTGCATTGGAGCAATTGGGTATGTGACCTGTGAATCAGCGGTTACCTTTTACACTTAAAATCTGAATAGGAATTTACCGGGTAACATGGTTATATTGATGTCTTTTGCAAACAATAATTCCCCATCAGCCTGTACCGGAATTTCCGCATCGCTTTGTATAGAAAATCTTTCGCCCAACCGGTGAATAACAAAAGGTAAATGCAAATGCCTTCCTTTTTTAATGACAGGTAAATATTTCAATCGTTGGCAAACAGACAATTTTTTACAGAGCAGCATATTTAATTTTCCATCATTTAGTTCAGCCCCGGGCGCTACCAAAAAACCACCGCCTGCCCTTGACGAATTATTGATCATCACCAACAGGAATTTCTCATTCCATTTTTCATCAGGGGTTGTAATAGTAAATTGATGTTCATGAAAGGAAAATATTTCTTTAATTACCGCTAACAAATATCCAAAGTGCCCGCCTATCAAACGGATCGTGCTCATCGATCGAAGCACTTCGCCATCAAAACCTGCTCCCAGGCAATTCATAAAAAGTATGTTATTGAACTTTCCGGCATCAATACGTTTCGGTGTGGCATTAAGCACAAGTTCAAGTTGGTCCGCATCTGAAATATCTCCGTATAATTTCCAGGCAAAATCATTGCCTGTTCCGCCTTTGAAGAGTGCAATGGGTTTATCGCAATCGGGATAGTGATTGATAAAATAATTGATGGTGCCGTCTCCTCCAATAATCCATATATCAGAAAAGTCAGCAAAGGAGGGTGGCCATTGCAGGTTAAAAGTGGAAGATGGAATTTGTTTCCTGGTTAATTCAGCTTTCAGCCAGGCAGATAATCGGCTTGCGCTGCCATTGCCGGCAGAAGGGTTTTCCAATATGGCTACAGCAGTTATCAGCATCGTTAGACAGAGAAAGCTAAGGCAAATTGATTTGGCAACAAAAAATAGGGCAAAAGAGACCGATTTAGCCGGTTCTGAGCGGTAAGAAAGCCCGTTTAATTTTAAAATGATAGATTTGCGAAAAAATCAGGGTATTTCAGACAGGTAGCGGGCTGTTACAGACCAACCTGCCATTTTATGATTACCCATACATACAGTTAAATTTTATGAGACGAATTGTTAATTACAGAAAATTATTGGGGGTACAGGAAGCGGCAGAACTGAGGGAATTAAAAACGGTATACAGAAATCTGATGAAAGACTGGCATCCGGATAAGTTTCATGATGATCATGAAAAGAAACAGGAAGCGGAAGAAAAGAGTAAAAAAATAATTGAAGCCTATCATTTTTTGGTAAGCGTAGCGCCGGAAACACGCACGCAAATGCTTCCTGAATACACAGAAACGACTACTAATTCAGGCATTGTAGATTTTGAATTTAAATCAGAAATACTCCGGATTATTTTCGATAATGGAAGTGAGTACGAATATTACGGTGTACCCAAGGCCATTTATGTAAAACTGGTTAATGCCGAAACACCCGGTAGATTTGCCAGAAGGCATATTTATCATGAGTATGTGTATAGAAGTACCAGTAAGCAGGTGGCTGCCGTATAATTTATTTTTTAAAAAGGAGAGGGGCTGATAGCTGTCCATCCGCCATCAATCACTAAACTTTGGCCGGTAATGTGTTTAGCTTCTTTTGATACGAGAAAAGAAACCGCATTGGCAATATCAGCAACGGTTGCCGCTTTGCCCATTGGGGTTAGCCTGGCCCAGGTTTCCGCATAGTTTGTTTCTGAAACGGTCCGTTCTGTAAGGGTAGCGCCAGGCGCGATACAATTAACTGTGATACCCAATGCCGATAATTCAATGACCAGGTTTTTGGCCAGCATTTCCAGCGCCGCTTTACTCATGCCATAGGCTGCCAGGTTCTTGTGTGCCTGGTGCCCGGTTACAGATGACATGAAAAGGATACTTCCTCCTTTACCCTGTTTGGCCATTTGCCTGGCTGCGATCTGTGCCAGAAAAAAACTACCCTGAAGATTTAGTTTCATCACTTTAGTAAATGCGGCAACATCGTAAGTAAGAAAATCACCAAAGAGCGTAATGCCCGCGTTGGCAATGGCAATAGTAAGCTGGCCGAAATGGTGCACTGCTGTATCAACCATCTGTTGTATAAAACTAATTTCTGAGGCATCACCTGGTAAGCCAATACAACTTCCACCTTTTTTTGTAATGGCATTGGCTGCCTGATTGCACAAGGTTGGATCAATATCATTCAATAGTATATTCGCGCCCTGTGAGGCCAGGTTGACGGCAATTTCAAATCCAATACCCTGGCCGGCACCGGTGATGATGACTGTTTGATTGTTGAATTTTCCTGGCATGTGTAATGCTTTATTTTCAAGTTAACTGGTTACAGCTTTGCCCTGTGTTTAACCATACCGGTACATCCGGGTGTTACTATAAATAGATCTCCACTTTCCGGGTATAAGGTAAGTTGTTCAGTCGTTAATTCCTGTTTTGCAGTAGTAATCAATAACCGGTCCATGTTTTCTCCTCCAAATGCGCAGGAAGTTGGCTGTGGTACAGGAAGTGAAATTTTATCCATTAACAGGCCTGTTTCAGGATTCCAGCGATATACACCAAAGCCGCCGTAATGGGCAATCCATAACATACCTTCAGTATCCATGCACATCCCATCAGGGCTGCCCAGTTCTGAGGGCACTTTAATAACCGTTTCTTTAAAATGGATATCACCGGTAATCGAATCAAAATTCCAGGCACTTACCTCATTCCTGGCGCTTTCAACATGGTACATGATACGGTTATCCGCGGTCCATGCAATACCATTTGGAATGGTCATATTGGACAGTTTATGCTGAAGGCCCGAAATAGTATCAGCTGAGTAAAATGAGCCTGCCTCTTTTCTGCAGTTGCTATCCATTGTGCCAAACCATACTCTTCCGGTACTATCTACATCGCCATCATTGGTTCTGTTATTAGTGATAGCAGCTTCAACCTCCATTAATTTCTCAGTAATATCAGTAGCAAAAAAATACCGGTATATTCCGTCCTGCATTAACAGCAGGGCCGTATTTTTTGATTCGGGTAGTATCAGGCTCACCATGCCGGCAACATTTCTTTTGGTAACTTTTGAGGTTGACAGTTCTATTTCATAAATGACAGACGCTGTTATATCTGTCCAGAAAAAACTATTTCTTTCTGCAAACCAGCAGGCGCTTTCTCCGAGATCATTGCGGGCATGGAATAAGTTGGTGGCATTCATAAGATGGGTTGTGTGGGCTGTTTTTATAGAGAGTAAAAATAATTTTCTGTTTATTCTATCGTTTAGATTACATTAGTTTTTGATACCGGTATGCTTTCAGTAAAAATCAATTAAAGCTAAGTTCGAAAAGTCAAAGTCGCACTAAATTATTCGTAAAAATGCAGCTATTTCAGTATAAAAGAAAGACGTGCAGGATATTTTTTTTACTGCTGTTCACATTGGTAACCAAACTAAGTTCCGGGCAAGCATCAGAAAATAAACAAAGCATCCCGCCTTTTAAAATAGTATTAACCGATGGACGCCCCTTTAATTATAAGGAATTACAAAAGGGCAGTCCGGTAATGCTTATTTATTTCGCGCCCGAATGTGATCATTGCAGGGAATATACCAAAGAGTTAATTTCTGTAATGGATCAATTTAAAAGTACACAGATTATTATGATCTCCTATTTGCCCATAGCAAAGCTTCAGCAATTTTCTAAAGAGTTCAGGCTGGAAAAATTTAAAAACATTAAAGTAGGTACAGAGGGCAATTCTTTTTTAGTACCTAGTTACTATAAAATAGGCTTATTCCCTTTCACTGCGTTATATGATAAGAATGCGAAATTATTGGCGGTATTTAGAAAGCCGCCGGGTATGGGGGAGTTGTATAATTATTTAAGAAAATGACGATTTACTTAAGGCTTTCTTACTCATTTTTTTAGTTTTAAAAATATTCACCTTACTGTATGCCGAATGGGAGAGATGTACCGGAAACATCCTTGGTTGTAATTTAAAAATAATTGAGTATAATTGTTTTGGTAATCTAAATAACCGGCAAATGAAAGCACATATCAGTATCCTGTTATTATTTCTTATAGTAACCTGTTACACAGGCCATGCACAAACGCATCATGCACAACCGGGGCAACCTAACTTTATAGTTATTTTTGCGGATGATCTGGGGTATGGGGATTTGAGCAGCTATGGGCATCCTACGATTCTTACACCTAATTTGGATAAGATGGCCGCTGAGGGTATGCGGTTCACCCAATTTTATGCGGGAGCTGCTGTTTGTACTCCCAGCAGGGCAGCGCTGCTTACAGGAAGGTTAGGTATTAGAACAGGAATGTATGGCAAACGTAGTGTACTTTTTCCGAATTCTGCCGGTGGGTTACCTTTAAAAGAAATAACCATTGCCGAAATGCTTAAAGCAAAAGGCTATGCAACGGGCATTATAGGCAAATGGCACTTAGGGCAGCTCCCCGAATTTTTACCCATGCACCAGGGGTTTGATTATTGGTTTGGGATACCTTATTCCAGCGATATGGGAAAAATTGGTACAACCCGCTACAGTCCTGATAATCCCAATGCAACTGCTCCAAAACCCAACGCCGTTCCTTTGCCTTTATACAGGAATGATAAGGTAATAGAAGAGGAGCCTGATCAGCATTATCTTACCCAGCGGTACACCGGAGAGGCAATCAATTATATAAAGAAAAATGCGGATCAGCATAAGCCTTTCTTTCTATATTATGCCAGTAACTTTCCACATGTTCCCTTGTATGCATCACCTGAATTTGAAGGAAAGAGCAAACGTGGAATATATGGAGATGTGGTGGCAGAATTAGACTGGAGTGTAGGCCAGGTACTTAAAACACTGAAAGACCTTAAGATAGATAAAAACACTTTTGTGATTTTCACCAGTGATAATGGCCCCTGGCTTACCCAGTTAGATCATGGCGGCTCAGCCGGTATACTTTATGAAGGAAAAAATTCTACTTATGAAGGCGGAATGCGTGAGCCTGCCATTGCCTGGTGGCCCGGAAAAATCAAAGCCAATGCAGTATCTTCTGCCCTTACCAATACAATGGATCTTTTACCCACATTCGCAAAATTATCAGGGGCGGATCTTCCGAAAGACAGGATACTGGATGGGATGGATATTTCAGATATACTGTTCGGTAAAAAGGATATAGTGAGAAATATGATATACTACTATATCAACGAAAGTTTGTACGCGGTAAGAAAAGGCCCCTGGAAGGCCCATTTTACAACGCATCCTTCTTATTCACAGGAAGCCCCTGTACCTCATGATCCCCCATTATTGTATAATATGGATGTGGACCCTTCCGAAAAATATAATGTGGCCAAACAGCGCCCTGATATCATTGAGGATTTAAGAAAGGAATATGAGAAGCAGAAGGCCATTATACCGGCTCCTGCGCAAATGGATAAAATATTGCCGGCCACCGGTATTAAATAAGTAAGGTAAAATGTTTGAGTGATTAGTTATATTTATACACGTAATATGGCTTTGGTTACAGGGATATCCCGGAGAACGATATGATGTGAAGTATGAGCGCTCATTAAAGAAACAGGAATATGAATAAATACAGTTTATTGATTGTTGTTGCCATTTGTTCTGCAGGAATATTATTTTCCTTTACTAAAAAATTACCTGGGAAGCATCAGCCTAATGTTATTTACATTATGAGTGATGATCATGCCTATCAGGCGATCAGCGCCTATGGATCCGGGTTAAATCAAACGCCTAATATTGACCGCCTTGCTCGTGAAGGAGCCCTGTTTACGAAGGGCTTTGTAACTAACTCCCTCTGCGCACCCAGCAGGGCTGTGATATTGACGGGAAAATTTAATCACATTAACGGCAGAGTAGATAACGGAGCCTCGGTTTTCAACCAGGATCAGATGACTTTTCCCAAGTTGCTGCAAAAAGCGGGCTATCAGACTGCAATGGTTGGGAAATGGCACCTGGTAGGTAATCCACAGGGTTTCGATTACTGGAATATCCTTCCGGGGCAGGGAAGCTATTATAATCCTGATTTCATTGAAATGGGAGTGAAAAAACGTGTGGAAGGATATGTTACTTCTCTTACTACCCAATTTGCCCTCAACTGGCTTGATCATCGCGACAAATCAAAACCATTCTGCCTGATGTTGCACCAAAAAGCGCCCCACCGCAATTGGCTGCCCGAAGAAAAATATCTTAACCTCTATGAGGATGAGGATATCCCTTTCCCGGATAATTTCTTCGATGATTATCAAGGAAGGGGTACTGCGGCACACACCCAGGAAATGGAAGTTGTAAAGCACATGAACTGGGGACATGATATGAAGTTTGAGAATGATCCCTATACCGGGGAACCCACCAATTTTATGGAGAATATCAAGCGGTTTAATGCCGGACAACTGAAAGCCTGGCGGGCAGCTTATAATCCACGCAATGAAGCCTTTTTAAAAAACAAACCTGAAGGAAAGGAACTGGCCAAATGGATGTACCAGCGTTATATGCGTGATTACCTGAAATGCATCAAATCGGTTGATGATGGTGTGGGCGAGGTACTCGACTATTTGAAGGCAAATGGGCTGGATGAGAATACAATAGTTATTTATACCTCCGATCAGGGCTTTTACCTTGGCGAACATGGCTGGTTCGATAAACGCTTTATGTACGAAGAATCAATGCGTACCCCTCTGTTGATGCGCTATCCGAAAAAAATTAAAGCAGGCACAGTAGTTTCGGCTTTGGTTCAGAACATTGATTATGCACCTACAATTCTGGATTATGCCGGTATAGCCAAACCATCGGAAATGCAGGGAGAATCATTTAGAGACCTGGCTGCCGGTAAGCCTGTAAAGGATTGGCGCAATGCTGTTTACTATCATTACTATGAATATCCTGCCGAACATCATGTAAAGAGGCATTATGGGATCCGTACCGACCGCTATAAATTAATGCATTTTTATTATGATGTGGATGAATGGGAATTGTACGATTTGCAGAAAGATCCGCACGAAATGCACAGTGTATATAATGATCCGGCTTATGCAAAAGTCCGGGCCATGTTACACAGGCAGCTTGATGATCTTCGGAAAAAATATAAGGACAAACCGGGATTAGCGGAGACGTTTCCTTCAAAAAAATAAGATGATATCTCCAAAAAGTAGTGCAAGCTATTAAAGATGCAGAAGCTGAGATATCCAGGTTGCGGATAATTGTATAAAGGAGATGTAAAAAATCTATTTTATTTTTTGAAAGTGAGAAGAAAATTTTTAATGCTTATTGGAGTGCTGTTATTTATAGGCATGGGTACGATACTGATACAACAGTGCACTCCCCAAAGCAATGGCATAAATAGCCGTATTGCCGCTAATGATTTTGTGGGTGACCGGCAATGTAAAAGTTGCCATGCAAGCCAATATAATGATTGGTTATCCTCCGATCATTTTAAAGCCATGCAGCCTGCCAATGATTCAACGGTAGAAGGCAGTTTCAATGATAAAACGTTTACAGCAGATGGTATCGTCAGCCGCTTTTTTAAAAAGGAGGGTAAATATTTTATCCGAACGCAAGGCGATGATAATAGGTACCATGATTATGAAGTAAGATATACGTTTGGCTATAAGCCATTGCAGCAATATCTGGTAGCCTTTCCTGGCGGAAGGTTACAGGTGGCAAGGCAAAACTGGGACACGAAAAATAAAAAATGGTTTCATCAGTATGCGGGACAAAAAATTCCTTCGCATGATTGGCTGCATTGGACGGGGAATGCCCAAAACTGGAATACCATGTGTGCCGCCTGCCACAGTACAAACCTGAAAAAAAACTACGACTTTGAGAAAGATGTGTATCATACCACCTATAGTGTAATGACGGTAAGTTGTGAAAGTTGCCATGGCGCCGGTCAATTGCATATTGATTATATAAAAAACAGTGCGTACAAGGATGGAGAAAAAGTAAAGGGTTCTTATATGCAAATGCCCAAAAATACTGATCAGGCCGGGCAAATTAATACCTGTGCGCCCTGCCATGCACGCAGATCAGAAATAAGCGCTGACTTATTGGCAACCCCTGAATTAATGGATAACTATATTCCGGAAATTCCTTCAACTGAATTTTTTTATGCCGATGGACAGGCAAAAGATGAAGATTATACCTACACTTCTTTTTTGCAAAGTAAAATGTACAACCGCGGAGTCAGGTGCAGCAATTGTCATAACCCGCATTCCGGCAAACTGGTCTTAACGGGTAACGGGCTTTGCCTGCAATGCCACTCCCCCAGGTACGATGATTATTCACATACTTTTCATCAGGCAGGCACTATTGCTTCAGAATGCAAAAGTTGCCACATGCCGGGTACGGTTTACATGGGTAATGATCTTAGGTATGATCATACATTCCGTGTTCCCCGTCCCGACCTGTCAGTAAAATACGGCACTCCTAATGCCTGTAATAATTGCCATAAAAATAAATCACCATCATGGACGGCCGGCGCCATAACCAAATGGTATGGCTCCAATCGTATTTATCATTTTGCGGAAGATCTTATACCGGCAAGTAAAGGGGATGCGAATAGTGAGGGGCACATCATGCGTTTACTGAACGATACAGCCACTCCTTCCATTATAAAAGCAACAGCTTTGTATTATTTAAAAGATATCAATACCCGTAACAGTTCACAAGAATTATTAAAAAATTTGCAGGATAAAGATGCACAAATCCGTTACCGGGCTTTGCGAAGCCTTGCTAATTTTCCTGCAGAAGTATGGCTTACTGCAAGTGCTCCGTTATTATCAGACAATGTCAGGGCGGTTCGTATTGCTGCCGCGGATCTGTTAATTACGGTTCCTTCCGGTCAGGTACCGCAGTCCTATTATACCGCTTTTACCAAAGCAAGGAATGAGCTGGAAAAATACATTTTATACCAGACAGATTTTGCATCCGGAAATGTAATGGCGGGTGATTATTATCTTAAGCTCCAGGACTACTACAATGCTGAAAAATTTTACCTGCGGGGTTTACAAAAAGACACTGCCATGAATTATGCCCGGCTGAATTTATCGGCATTGTATAACGCAACAGGCAAAAATAATGATGCGCTAAAAGTATTGCAGGATGCATTGCTGACAGACGCTAAAAACGATCGTATTTATTTTAACCTGGCGCTACTTTATAATGAAATGAAAAACCCCGCGAAAGCAGAAGAAAGTCTGTTAAAAGCAATAGCCTTAAAAACAAATAACCCAAGAGTATACTATAATTATGGTTTGATGTTGCAGCAGAATGGCAAAACAAAAGAAGCCGTCGGCATGTTGGGGAAGGGATTGGAATTATCGCCCCTGGATGCTGACCTTAATTACACCTTGTGTGTGTTGTATGTGCAATCAAATCAGATTGATAGGGCCAAACAATACGCCGGTGTATTGAAGAAATATTATTCCGGTAATCCGGCATACGATAAGATTGTTCAGCAGCTTGGACTTTAAAAGAGTGATTACATATTATTGGGTAATGAATTTTAAAATGGGTGGCAACTATTTATCAGGGATATTTTCCGGTTGAAAATATCGGTGAAGACGGCTTTACAGGCAGATGATTTATACCGGCTTCTGTTAAAATAGAAATTACAATATGAAAAATATCCATTGGTTGGCAGTGAGTTCATACTGCAACGATGCCGTTATGATTTGTCAGGTAAACAGCCAAAATACTTGACAAAATTGAGATATTTATATGCTCATTCACTTACTAAACTATACCCGATCGGGTATAAAATATATTGTATTAAATAAAATTATACCCGATCGGGTATAAAAAATAACAATATGCCTAATATTATACCCGATCGGGTATAATATTAGGCATATTGTTGTATACTTGTATCCTAAATGCAATATTATGGCTGATCTCGAAAGGCTAATAAAGGAAAAGCGTAAGGCGAACAACATGACGCAAGAAGAGCTTTCTTCCAAATCTGGGCTAGGTATAAGATTTATCCGGGATATAGAACAAGGTAAGACGACTTTGCGTATGGATAAAGTAAACCAACTTTTGGCGCTCTTCGGAATGGAACTAAAGCCGGAATCTAAAACCTATGATAGTCATGAGTAAGAAAGCGAAAGTGTTATATGACGAAAATCTTGCGGGCTTTATCTCAGAAACCGATGAAGGATATGAATTTGTGTATGATACCAATTACCTGAATGAGAGCCCTCGTCCGGTGAGCCTGACCTTACCCTTACAGGAAGAATCATTTAAAAGCAAAGTATTGTTTGCTTTTTTTGATGGACTGATTCCGGAAGGATGGTTGCTTGATATTGCAACAGAACACTGGAAAGTAAAAGCCAATGACCGGTTTGGATTATTGCTGTTGGCTTGCCGTGATGCGATCGGCGCAGTTAGCATCGTACCCGAAAATGAATAAATAAAAAAGTTATGGCGAATTGTTGGTTTTGTTACCAAAATGCAGGAGACGCAGAATACCATGCAAAATGCTCGAAGCGTTTCTTCGGTATCGATAAAGTGCCGGAACTTGTGCTGGACAATAATTTATTAAAGGAACTGGCTGAAAAGACAATTAATAAGCGGATTGCAGTTACCGGGGTGCAACCCAAGTTATCAGTAACACTTGAAAAATCAAAAGAAAAGAATCGCCTGACCGTCGTAGGCCTGTGGGGAGAATATATTCTCAAGCCTCAGCATGACCGTTTTCCTTCAATGCCGGAAACAGAGGATCTGACGATGCACCTGGCTTCGCTGTTTCGTATTAAGGTATGTGATCATACATTGCTAAAAGCAACAGACGGAAGCCTGGTTTATTTGGCAAGGCGCTTTGACAGGGTGAAGGGTAAAAAAGTACACATGGAAGATCTTTGCCAGTTATCTGAATTCCAGACCGAAAATAAATACAAAGGTTCTTATGAAAAAGCAGGGAAGCTGATCCTGAAATACTGCACTAATAAAGGGCTTGATACACTTGAATATTTTGAAGTGGTATTATTTTCTTACCTGACGGGTAACAATGATATGCACCTGAAAAATTTTTCCGTACTACACTTGGAAGGAAGCTACGAATTAAGCCCTGCCTATGATTTACTGAATGCAAACCTGGTCAATCCAAAAGATGATGATGAACTTGGGCTTACCATAAGTGGCAAAAAGAAGAAGATAAAACTGGCGGATTTTGTTACACTTGCTGATGCTTTGAATATACCGGCGAAGGCAAGAGAAAATTCGTTTAAAAAATTCTCTTCGGCAACAGATAGGGCAAATGATTTGATAGACAGATCGTTTTTAACAGAAGATGAGAAGGTTAGATACAAGGAAATATGGTTGCAGAAGCAAAAAATATTCGGTAAAACAAATCCTGTTATTAACGAATATAGCATTCATTAATAGGCCGCCAGTTGCAACCATCTATGCCTCATATACATAAAAGAAAACCCGTTGAAATTCAACGGGTTTCGTGTGCCCAGAACAGGAATCGAACCTGCACTACCTTGCGATAACCAGATTTTGAGTCTAGCGCGTCTACCAATTCCGCCATCTGGGCTTTTTAAGCTTTAACGGGCTGCAATATTACAGTATCACCTCAATCCGGCCAAAATACGATCAAGGTATTTTTTACGGTAGTAATACTCTTTTACTTGCAACAATTCTTTTTCGGTAGTAATACCGTCCTGATAATGCGTAATAATCGTTTCCACAGGGACATAGATCTTTTTTTGAAAGTTATGAATGGTTTCTGTCAGCCGGTCAACATCCGCCTGTTCCGATACATCCATGGCCTGCTCATTCAGGTCCATCATTTCCATCAGAAAATCAGGTGATAACTGGTATTTTTCTTCTTCCGCCAATAAACCCTTCCATTGCAACAGGTATTTAATGGTTTCATCCGGATGCTGAAATACCTTATAAGCCATATTCACCAATGCAGATTTCTCCAATGCCTCAGCCTGTTCCTCTTCGGTACCCTGGCTATAAAAATCGGGATGATATTTACGACTCAACGCATAATACCGTTCCCTCACGACTGCCTGATTGGGGGAAAGGGAAGGGGGGAGGTTGTATAGGTCGAAGTAGTTCATTTTAGGAGTTAGGAGTTAGAAGTTAGGAGTTAGGAGTATTCAATACTTAGAATTTCATACTTCTAACTCCTAATTCCTAACTTTCTCAATTAACGTATCTTACGCACAAAAATAGTGCAATGCTTGTCATCGGACTTATTAGAGAGGGAAAAATTCCGGCAGATAACCGGGTGGCTTTAACGCCGGCACAGTGTAAATGGCTGGTGAAGAATTTTGATGATATCAGTATCCTGGTGCAAAGCTCGGCTCATCGCTGTTTTAAAGATGAGGAATATAAAAGGGCCGGCATTGAGGTAACCGAAGACTTGCGTAGCTGTAATTTGTTATTGGGCATTAAGGAAGTGCCCATTCCGCAGCTCATGGCAGGTAAACAATACCTTTTCTTCTCCCACACCAAAAAAATGCAATCCTTTAACCGGCCATTAATGCATGCCATGGTAGATAAAGGCATTACACTGGTAGATTATGAGTGCCTGGAACACAACGATGGGCAACGTATTATTGGTTTTGGATTCTTCGCGGGTATTGTGGGGGCACATAATGGTATTATGACCTATGGTAACCGCACAGGGGCCTTTCACCTGGACAGGGTAGGCGCTGTGAAAGATTACCGCGAATTAATTCATACTTATTTCGGTTTGAAATTGCCCCCCGTTAAAATAGCTGTTACCGGCAGCGGCCGTGTGGCGCACGGTATTCTTGAAATTATGAACCTGATGGATGTACAGGAAGTGGAACCGGATGAATACCTCTCCCGAAATTTTGAGTACCCCGTATATGTGCAACTAAAAGGCAATGACCTGTATAGGCACTTTGAGACCGGAAAATATAACCGCGAAGACTTTCATGAACATGCCGGCGACTACCGTTGTGAGTTTGAAAAGTATTGTTCGCAAACGGATATCCTGATGAATGGCATTTACTGGGAACCCAGTATGCCCAGGCTATTTTCAATGCAAGACATGCTTAGTCCTGATTTCAGGATACAGGTGATCGCGGATATAACAGATGATAAGAATGGGAGTGTACCCTGTAACCTTGGCGATGCCACTATTGATAACCCTATTTATGGAGTAGATAAATTATCGGGTATTAAAACGGCTCCCTATTTGCCGGGTAGTATTGATATGATGGCCGTTGGAAACCTTCCCAATGAATTACCACGCGATGCCAGCCGGTTTTTTGGAGAGCAATTAATAAAATATGTGTTGGGTGATATCAGAAAAGGGGGTAGCCCCACCATTGAAAGGGCCACCATATTAAAAGATGGAAAACTTACCGAGACCTTCAGTTATCTCGAAGAGTATGCGAGGCCGCGGTAGCGAAGGGTTAAACGATTATAATTTGAAGTAATAATCTTTCAGTAAACCCGTAAAAACGGCGCTGTATTGTTCTCCTTCCCGGATGGTAATGACAGATTGGTTAGTGGATACCGGGATTGTTGAAAATAAGTACATTACTCTAAAATATGCATGAACCGGAGTTTGTTTTACCAAGACGATTTCTTCGGGAGCAAATCCTTCTCTTAATGCTATTTTTTCAAACGCATCTTTCCGATGAAAGGGCAGTAAAACAGCAAACTTACCACCAGGCGCTAAATGTTGCTTAATCACTGCCATCAATTCTGAAAAACTTAATTCCCTGCTATGCAAAGCAAGGGTTCTTTGTGCATCATCACTCTTCAGATCATTGTCGAAAAAAGGGGGATTCGAAATGATGAGATCATATTTTCTTCCCAAATGCACCAGCCTGGCATCACCCTCAATCAACAGTAGCCGTTCTTTCCAGGGACTTGCTTCAAAATTTTCAAGCGCCTGTTCTGCCGCTTCTTTATCCAGCTCAATGGCATCCATTTGTAAAACTGTTTGCTGCACCAGCATCAAACTCAATAAGCCCGTACCCGCGCCAATATCCAACCCCCTGCCATCAGTCATCTTTCCTCTGCCCTCTGTCATCTTTCTTCCCACCCATGCTCCAAACAGGCAGGCATCGGTGCATACTTTCATCGCGCACCGGTCCTGTTGAACAGTGAATTGTTTAAACCTGAAATAGGTATTTGACATAGCAAACCAGAATGCATTTAATCATTTTAACCATTACAGCGGCCCCCACTATTTCGAAATCCCCTCCAATGCAAACAGAAAGGCATAATTCAGCGCCACATCTTTCAGATAATCAAACCGGCCGGAAGCGCCACCATGACCAAATTCCATATTGGTATGTAATAGTAAAATATTTTTATCCGTTTTCATCTCCCTTAATTTGGCCACCCATTTGGCCGGTTCAAAGTATTGAACCTGGCTATCGTGTAAGCCTGTTGTAACAAGGATGTTGGGATAATTCTTTTTCTCTACATTTTCATAAGGAGAGTAACTCTTCATATAATCGTATAACTCCTTGTTTGTTGGATTACCCCATTCGTCAAATTCGTTGGTAGTAAGCGGAATACTTTCATCGAGCATGGTATTTACCACATCTACAAATGGAACCTGTGCAATAATTCCGTGCCATAAACCGGGGGCCATATTGGCTATCGCGCCCATTAACAAACCACCGGCGCTGCCCCCCTGCGCATAGAGATGTTCTTTGCCGGTGTATTTTTCTTTTACCAGAAATTCTCCGCAGTCAATAAAATCGGTGAACGTATTTTTCTTTTTCAACAGTTTCCCATCCAGGTACCATTGCCTGCCAAGATCCTGCCCACCGCGGATATGCGCGATAGCGAATACAAACCCACGGTTCAATAAACTTAACCGGCTGCTGTTGAAACTCGCATCGGTACTGGCGCCATAAGAACCATACGCGTAAAGAAGTAAGGGGGCGTTGCCATTTTTTTCAAAACCTTTTTTATAGACAAGCGAGATGGGTACTTTTGTTCCGTCTTTCGCGGTGGCGCTTAACCTTTCAGTTATATATTCCTTTGGATCATATCCGCCAAGCACTTCCTGTTGTTTTTTTAATGTTTTTTCTTTGGAAAACAGGTCGTAATCAAATATAGAAGCAGGTGTGGTAAGCGATGTATAACTATACCTGAAATTGGTGCTGTTGTATTCCGGGTTGATATTAAAGTTGGCTGCGTAGGCGGCTTCACCAAAATCAATGTAATGCTCAACATTGTCTGTGAGGTTTCTCACACGCATTTTTACCAATCCATCTTTTCTTTCATTTATGACGATGTAGCCTTTAAATTCTTCAATGCCTTGTATCAACACGTCTTCTCTATGAGGGATGACTTCTTTCCATTGGGCGCTGCCTGTTTTATCAAGCGGACATTCCATTAACCGGAAATTCTTCGCGTTCCAGTTTGTACGGATCAGAAATTTATCCGCCAGCGCAACCATATCATACAACACATCTTTCATCCTTGGCTGAAATACTTTGAAAGCGGCTAATGGGGTAGCCGCATCAAGCAGTCTTATTTCAGAGGAAAGGGTGGCCTGTGAATAAATGGCTATATAATTTCCGTTCTTAAATCTTCCTACGCCAATATAATTGCTCTTGTCTTTCTCTTCATATACAGTTACATCCTGTGTTTCAGCGCTGCCTAATACATGCCTTTTTATTTTTTCCGATAAAAGGGTGATTGGATTTTTAGATGTATAAAATAAAGTTTTATTGTCTTTGGCCCAGGTAGGATCGCTGCTGGTATTGGTTACGGCATCTTTCAGTATCTCACCGGTTTCCAGGTTCTTCACATGAATGGTATACTGCCTGCGCGAAACTTCATCCACACCATAGGCCAATAATGTATTGTCATCACTTACTTCATAACCGGCTACAGAATAATAGGCTTTCCCTTTTGCCATTTCATCTACATCGAGCAGTATTTCTTCAGGGGCTGTGAGGGTTCCTTTTTTGCGGCAGTACTTATAATATTGTTTGCCATCTTCTGTACGGGTATAGTAGTAATAACCATTTTTAAAATAGGGAACACTTTCATCCTTTTCCTTAATACGTGATTTCATTTCAGTGAAAAGGCTGGCCTGAAATTGTTTGGTTCCACTCATCATGGTATCCAGATACGTGTTTTCCGCTTCCAGGTAATCGACTACTTTGGTACTGTCCGGTCCTTTTTTGAAAAAATCAATCATCCAGTAATAATTATCCAGCACCGTATCACCATGTATGGTTCTGTTGAAAGCTTTCTTTTCTGCAATGGGTGGCTGTATAGTTGGCCACTGGTAAGATTCTCGTTTCATTTGATTGTTATTACAGGCGATAAGGGTTGTAAGCAGGATAGCAACTAATGGTTTGTTGTGCATGAGTGTAGTTTGAAAGAGTAAGATACAAACTAGATTGTTAATTATTAATTACTAATTGGAAGGGGCGAGGGTGAGATTTTAATAAGAGACTGTTTTATGGAGGAAACAGTCTCTTATTAAAACCTAAGATACATTGCTTTAGGGGGCCGTTTGGTTATCTGCCTGCTGTTATACTCGCAAAAAGATATTCTTTGTTTAGTCGGGCAATGTTTGTAAGTGAAATTTCTTTCGGACAGGTTGCTTCGCAGGCTCCGGTATTGGTACAGGCGCCAAATCCTTCTTTATCCATTTGTGCCACCATATTTATTACCCGGCTTTTTCTTTCCGGCCCGCCCTGTGGTAATAAAGCGAGGTGCGAAACTTTGGCGCTTAAGAAAAGCATGGCGCTGCTGTTTTTACAGGCGGCTACACAGGCGCCGCAACCGATGCACATGGCTGCCGCAAAAGAAGTATCCGCGGTATCTTTCGCGATTGGCAGTGAATTACCGTCCACTGCATTACCCGTATTAACGCTGATAAAACCACCCGCCTGTATAATACGGTCGAAAGCGGTACGGTCTACCATCAGATCTTTTATAACCGGGAATGCATCGGCTCTCCAGGGTTCTACCACCACGGTATCGCCATCATTGAAAGCACGCATGTGTAACTGACAGGTAGTATTGGCCTGCCATGGACCATGTGGTTTGCCATTGATATACATCGAACAGGCGCCACAGATACCTTCCCTGCAATCATGATCAAAAGTGATGGGGTCATCTCCATCCCTGATCAGCTGTTCATTCAGCACATCAAACATTTCCAGGAAGCTCATTTCGGAAGAAATATTTTCTACCCGGTATAGTTTGAACTCACCTTTGGTTTTACAGTTCTTTTGTCTCCAGACTTTTAAGTTCAGATTCATGTGGTAAGGTTCCATGGTACAATTTGAAAATTTAAAAATTTGAGAATTTGAAAATGTAAAATGATGAATTATCCTTTTGATGTGGCAATGATCTTTGATAGGATCCGGATGATATCTTCGAGATCATTTTTTACTTGCAGATCAAACTGATATGATTCACTTCTTTCACACAGGATAAGCCAATAAAATGTTTCACTTGCTTCTTTGGCTGCTACTTTCATTTTATGAACAAAGTCCGCTTTGCTTTCAGCATTCTGGGCCTCGAAAATATTTGCACCAATCGAGGTTCCGGAACGTAAAAGCTGTTTTGCTATAACATATTTCCTGTCCTGTTCAAGAATTTCACAATACTTAATAACCTTCAGAGAAAACTGGATGGCTTTCTCAACAATTACATTTTCCTTATCATTCCTCATAATTTGTCATTTTAGCTGTAGCAATTCATTTTCAAATTACCACATTTTCAAATTTTCAAATTATTTATAGTTTCTCTGTGTTGGTTTAATCACCTCATACACCAACGGTTCTTTATGTAAGTTCCAGTTACTTTCTCCCGCATATTCCCATGCAGAAACATACATAAAATGTTCATCGTCCCGCATGGCTTCACCATCCGGTGTTTGGTATTCTTCACGGAAATGTCCGCCGCAGCTTTCATTCCTGTTCAATGCATCTATACACATCAATTCGCCTAATTCAATAAAGTCTGCAACACGGTTCGCCTTATCCAGTTCAGGATTCATTTCGTCTATGCCCCCCGGAATTTTAACATCGCTCCAGAATTCTTTTTTCAAAACCTGCAGTTCTGTGATTGCCTGTTGTAAAGCCTTTTCATTACGGGCCATGCCACATTTATCCCACATGATTTTACCCAAACGTTTATGAAAACTTTCAACGGTTTGTGTGCCTTTGATGTTCATCAGTTTATGAATTCTGTCTGCTACTTCTTTCTCCGCTTCTTCAAATGCCGGGTGAGAGGTTTCAATGGCTTTCGCATAAATTTCATCTGCCAGGCTATTCCCCAGTGTGTACGGAATTACAAAATAGCCATCGGCCAGTCCCTGCATTAACGCCGACGCCCCCAACCGGTTAGCGCCATGATCAGAGAAATTGGCTTCGCCTAAAGCGTATAATCCGGGCACATTGGTTTGCAATTCATAATCCACCCAAAGGCCCCCCATGGTATAGTGTACAGCAGGGTAGATGCGCATGGGTACTTCATATGGATTTTCGCCGGTAATTTTTTCATACATGTCGAACAGGTTGCCATATTTCTCTTTCACTACTTCTTTTCCTGATTTGATGATGTCATCTTCACTGGCATGATCATTTCCTTCTTTTCCCGCTTCAATTTTTCCATAACGTAATATGGCTGCTGCAAAATCGAGGTATACTGCCTGTTTGCTGGTACCTACACCATATCCTTCATCACATCTTTCTTTCGCTGCTCTTGAAGCTACATCACGTGGAACCAGGTTACCAAAAGCGGGGTATCGTCTTTCCAGGTAATAATCTCTTTCTTCTTCCGGTATTTCACTGGCTTTACGATTATCGCCCTGTTTTTTGGGAACCCAGATACGGCCATCATTCCTAAGTGATTCAGACATCAGGGTCAGCTTAGACTGGTGGTCGCCACTTACCGGAATACAGGTTGGATGAATTTGTGTAAAACATGGGTTGGCAAAAGCCGCTCCTTTTTTATGGGCCTTCCATGCGGCGGTAACATTACTGCCCATGGCATTGGTAGAGAGATAGAATACATTGCCATATCCACCGGAACATAATAAAACAGCGTGTCCAAAATGTTTTTCCAGTTTACCTGTTACCAGGTCCCGGGCAATGATACCCCTTGCTTTGCCATCTATCTTAACAATTTCGAGCATTTCGTGGCGACTGTACATTTTTACATTACCTAAGGCTATCTGTCTTTCCAATGCCTGGTAAGCGCCTATTAATAACTGCTGACCTGTTTGGCCCGCGGCATAAAAAGTTCTTTGCACCTGTGTGCCGCCAAAAGAGCGGTTACTAAGTAAACCGCCATATTCACGGGCGAAGGGAACACCCTGCGCCACACATTGGTCAATAATATGATTGCTCACTTCGGCAAGGCGGTGCACATTGGATTCGCGGGCACGATAATCACCACCTTTAATAGTATCATAAAACAAACGGAAAACACTGTCGCCATCATTCTGGTAATTCTTCGCGGCATTGATACCGCCCTGCGCCGCGATAGAGTGAGCCCTTCGCGGAGAATCCTGGAAGCAGAAAGCTTTTACATTATACCCCAGTTCGCCCAATGAGGCGGCTGCAGAAGCCCCGGCCAGCCCGGTTCCTATAACAATTACTTCTAACTTCCGTTTATTGGAAGGGTTAACCAGTTTACAATGCCCTTTATAGTCTGTCCATTTATCATCTAAGGCCCCGGCAGGAATTTTTGCATCTAACATATACTGCAGTTTGTTGTTTGTAATTCGTTTTTTTTGTCAATTATCAATCGCGAGTCGTCAGTATAATCGCTTCTTATAAACTAACTCCCAACTCCTAACTCTATTCCACCCATCCCAAATAAAAGCTCACCGGCATTAAAGCAAAGAGTAATGATATAATGATGGCGAAGCCATATCCGAGGGATATTAGCATTGTATTATATCTTCTATTATGCACTCCCAAGGTTCTGAAGGCGCTCTGGAAACCATGTGCCAGGTGATAGCCTAAAGAAATACATCCTACTACATATACAATCACTACCCATAAAACACTGAATTCTAATTTCATTTTTTTGTAGAGATTAATTTCCTCACCCAGTAAGAATCCCTGGTTCGAACGGTTGGGTAACCAGAAATGGGAGAGGTGTAAAACAAGGAATAATAATATGAGTGTGCCCAGTAGGCCCATGCTTCTGCTGTACCATTTGCTGCCTTCGTTATAGCTTACTTCATAGCCTATCGTTCTTTTTTTTCTGTTTTCAACGGTCAGCAGAAAACCTTGTATAATATGCAGGAGTATTCCGGCGAAAAGGCCAAGTTCAAGAATGCGTGGAACCCAGTTGTTGCCCATGAAGTGGGCGCCTTTATTAAACATTTCACCACCGTCCCCTGCCCAGATGCAGGCGTTTAGCCCGGCATGAACCATCAGAAAAAGAATCAGAAAAATGCCGGTAAGGCCCATAACCAGTTTCTTGCCTACCGACGACGTGAAGACTTGTTTCCAGGTCATATTGCAAGTTTATTAGTTGAAGAAATCGCTGCAAAAGTAGTACAGGAATCAATGCTAAGTGTAGAGAGGTAAGAACTTTTTTGCTGACTGGAATGTATTGCAGGCCGGTTCCTGCCGTTTACATAAAATTTCTTCTCCCCAAACCAATACTATGTTACATTTGGTTCATGTTTAAATTATTCGGCATATTATGGAACAGCTTCCGGATGGCGATGCAGGAACTGCGGGTGAATAAGCTGCGTACCTTTCTTTCATTGTTTGGAATTACCATTGGTATCTTCTGTATTATTGGGGTATTAGCCACGGTTGATAGTTTGGAAAGAAAGGTGCAGAATGATATTAAAACATTTGGTAACAATACCATTTATATAGACAAATGGAATTATGGGGGAGGCCCCGATAATCCCTGGTGGAAATATATGAAGCGACCACCCATGCGTATTGAAGAGATGAAATTCGTTAAAATCAAAAGCCAGCTTGCGGCCAATGTGGCCATGTTTGTTTCTAATAATGTAAATCTTTCCTACCGGGATAATATTTTAAACAACGTGAATATGTACGGTGTGTCGGAAGAATATAATATTATTCAAACCATTGATATTGATTATGGCCGTTACCTGATTGAATCTGAGTTTACCAGGGGTGCTACCACAGGTATTATTGGATATAAAGTGGCCGAAGAATTGTTTGGCAATGCCGAAAGGGCGGTTGGAAAAGAAGTATCTTATAGTGGAAAAAGGATAATTGTGGTAGGGGTGATTAAAAAGCAGGGGCAAAGTTTTGTAGGCGGTTTTGATTATGATCAGTCGCTGATTGTTTCGTATCGGTACTATGCAGGTGTATTTAACCCTGATAAAGGCAATCCATTTATTATGGTACAGGGCAAACCAACCATTCCTTCTGCCGCTTTAGCGGATGAACTTACGGGTGTTATGCGTCAGTCAAGAAGGTTGAGTCCTACAGCAGAAGATAATTTTTCCTGTAATGATGTAGCCATGTTCAGCGAACAGGTTAAGGGGTTCTTTGGCCAGGTAAGCGCCGGTGGGTGGGCCATTGCGGGGCTGAGCCTGATTGTTGGGGCTTTTGGGGTAGCCAATATCATGTTTGTAACGGTAAGGGAAAGAACCAGTCAGATTGGATTGAAAAAAGCATTGGGCGCCAAGCGAAGAACCATTCTTACTGAGTTCCTGATCGAGAGCGCTTTTTTATGCATTATCGGTGGATTGATTGGGCTGGGACTGGTAGGATTATTGTCGCTGGTCTTAAGCATGATTCTACCATTCCCGATATTCATTGCACCAAATATTATTATACTCGCATTAAGTATTTGTATAATTCTCGGAATTATTTCAGGTATTATTCCGGCATCAATAGCAGCCAGGATGGATCCGGTGGTGGCTATAAGAACGAAATAAATAACAACCAAAATGCCAACCTGCATCCTCGCCATAGAATCTTCCTGCGATGAAACTTCCGCATCTGTTTGTGTGGATGGGAAAATACTATCCAACTATATCGCCAATCAAACCGTGCATGAACAATTCGGTGGCGTAGTACCCGAACTGGCCAGCCGTGCCCATATGCAAAACATAGTACCGGTAGTTGATGCGGCATTAAAAACCGCCTTCCCTCAACTCCTGACTCCTAACTCCAGACTCCAGACTCTCGACGCCATAGCGTTCACCCAGTCCCCCGGTCTAATTGGAAGTTTATTAGTGGGCGCCCAATTTGCTAAATCATTGGCGCTTTCTTTAAACAAGCCGCTAATCGCGGTTCATCACATGCAGGCGCATGTATTAGCCAACCTGATTGGTGAGGATAAACCGGGGTTTCCTTTTTTATGTTTAACGGTAAGCGGGGGGCATACACAAATTGTACTGGCTCATTCACCACTTGAACTGGAAGTAATAGGTGAAACGATTGATGACGCGGCAGGAGAGGCTTTTGATAAAAGCGCGAAACTGCTGGGGCTGTCATATCCCGGTGGACCATTGATAGATAAATATGCTACAGCGGGTGATCCATTAAAATTCAAATTCGCGGAACCGCAGATACCTGAACTCAATTTTTCTTTTAGTGGGCTAAAGACATCTGTTTTATACTTCCTGCAAAAACAGGAGCCTGGTTTTATTGAGCAGAACCTGCATGATCTTTGTGCCTCTATTCAGTACACTATAGTCAATATCTTACTTAAAAAACTTAAGAAAGCGGTACAACAAACGGGCATAAAAAATGTTTGTATTGCAGGAGGTGTTAGCGCCAATAGCGGCTTACGCAAAGGTATACAGGCAATGGGAGAGAGGGAGGGCTGGAAAACCTTCATCCCAAAATTTGACTATTGCACTGATAATGCAGCCATGATTGCCATTACAGCTTATTATAAATACCTCGCTGGTGAATTCAGTTCCATTGAAGTAGGACCGAGTGCGAGGGCGGAATGGTAATTAGTAATTAGCTTTTTACTTTTGATTTTTTACTTTTTAATTACTATATCATCCCCTAAAATCCGCCACTAAACCTTACTTTTGCCGCCGAAAAACAGTGTAAGCAAATGATCAGTGCAAGAAATATCACCCTGGCATACGGTAAAAGGGTATTGTTTGATGAAGTGAATATCAACTTCATTAAAGGTAATTGTTATGGGGTTATCGGGGCCAATGGCGCCGGTAAATCTACTTTTTTAAAGATACTGAGCGGAGAAATTGAACCCAATAAAGGAACGGTGGAAATTACACCCGGCGAACGCCTGGCTGTACTGAAACAAAACCAGTTTGAGTTTGACGAAAGTACAGTCCTGAACACCGTACTCATGGGCTACAAACGATTATGGGATGTGATGCATGAGCGGGATACCATCTATGCAAAAGCCGATTTTACAGAAGAAGATGGCATGAAAGCCGGAGAACTGGAAGGTGAGTTTGGTGAAATGGGTGGATATGAAGCGGAAAGCAATGCAGGCAGCCTGCTAAGCAGCCTGGGTGTGAAAGAAGAAATGCACCAGGTGCTGATGAAGAATATTCCCGGCACTTTTAAAGTGAGGGTATTATTGGCTCAGGCCCTGTTTGGCAATCCTGATATTTTATTACTGGATGAGCCTACTAACGGACTCGATATTGAAACCATTGGCTGGCTGGAGAACTTCCTGGCAGATTATGAAAATATTGTTTTGGTGGTTAGTCACGACCGTCACTTTTTAGATACCATCTGTACCCATGTGGCGGATGTAGATCGTTCAAAAATAAAAACCTTTACGGGTAACTATACATTTTGGTACGAGTCTTCTCAATTGATCAGCAGGCAGATTAATGATAAGAACAAAAAGAACGAAGAAAAGCGTAAGGATCTACTGGATTTTATTGCCCGTTTCTCCGCGAATGCATCTAAAAGTAAGCAGGCCACTTCCCGTAAGAAAGCATTGGAAAAACTAACTATCGAAGAGATAGAACCATCCAACCGGAAATATCCCGGTATCATTTTCCAGCCCCAGCGCGAAGTGGGTAACCAGATTCTGAATGTAGAGCACCTGAGTAAAAGTGTAAATGGTCGGAAGCTTTTTGATAAAGTGAACTTCAGTATCAATAAAGGGGAGAAGATCGCATTCCTTAGCCGGGATCCGTTAGCAGTTACTGATTTCTTTGAAATCATCACAGGTAATATGATGGCTGATACCGGTAAGTTTGAGTGGGGTACCACCATTACCAAAGCCTATCTGCCACAGGAAAACCAGGAATTTTTTACGGAAGGACTAACCCTGATGGATTGGCTGCGGCAATATGTGCCACCTCATGTAACCGATGCGGATGAGCCCTTTATCCGCGGATTTTTGGGGAAGATGTTATTTAGCGGTGATGATATCCAGAAGAAAACGAATGTGTTAAGCGGTGGTGAAAAAGTACGTTGTATGGTGAGTCGTATGATGTTACAGAATCCCAATGTGGTGATACTGGATCAACCTACCAATCACCTTGACCTGGAGAGTATCCAGAGCTTCAACGAAGGCTGTCAAACCTTTCCGGGTGTGGTAATGATTACTTCACATGACCATACCTTTTTGCAAACGGTTGCCAACCGGATAATTGAATTAACACCCAAGGGTATTATTGACCGTTTAATGACTTTTGATGAATACATGGAAGATAGCAGGGTAAAGGAATTGAGGGAAGAATTGTATAATTAATTATGTGAATAGTTATAAAACGAAAGCCACTTAAAAAGTGGCTTTCGTTTTGTTTAGTTTACCCTCGGCACATTGGTTAGTCCTCCAAAAAACAATGCGTTCAAAAAGAGTTTATTGGTTCTGTACCAGGCCCCGCGAAAATTAGGATTATCTGTAAACAGGATCAATCGTCCTTCTCCTTCCTGCGCCACAATAATAGCTGCCGTGTTTTTTATTTTTTTTGCGGATAAAGGGTGCAGGTAACCTCCAATCAATGGGTTATCTGTGTACTGTGCAACTGTACTGTAAGGATTTGTGCTTAGTGCAAGATAGGTTTGTGCATTTCTGTAAACTGATACTTTACGGTTGGTAAATCCAAAACCCACGGGATGGGTGGTATCCAGGTCTACCTGGAAAATGGAACCCCCCAGGTTTTTAGATCCTTCATTGTCTGCCGCTAAATCAAAATTTATCCTGGTGGTAACCGCGGGCTTTACGGAATCTGTTGCCGGAATTATTTTTTCTTTGGTCATACCCTGCCTGATGGCCCATTCCGTTGCGCTTTTAATGGTAATCAGGCTACCACCATTCTGCACCCAGGCTTTTATTTTATCTATCGTAGCTTTCTCAATCAGCGAATAATTACCGGATACCATCACCAGCACATTGTATTTTTCAAGCTTTACACGGCCCAATGTTAACAGGTCAATTTTGGTAATGGGCATCTGTAAACGCTCGTCCAGCAAATGCCATATTTCACCTGCTTCTGTTGCTGCAACACCTGTTCCAATTAGCATAGCCGCCCTAACCGGGGCAACTGTTTGCATGAAATTACTACCAAGATCAATGCCTTCTGAACTATGCGAAGTAAACAGGGCATGAACGGTAACTGATGAAGAAAGGCTTACATTGCTAACCAATCTGAATAATGAATCTGCAGAGATATTTTGCCTGTTTACCGGTATCGAAATACTACCATAGCCAAAGTTTTTGGGTTTGCCATCAACCGGAAGGGTAAAGGGTTTGAAAGCGGTTTGAATAATGGCGCCACCTTTCTGTAATTGATAAATGGCTTTGTGCGCGTTATAGTCGGTAAGTTCAAAAGCATAGGCGTAATTACTTTTTTGTACCGGCGGAATTTTTCTTTCGGACAAAACAGTTATCCTGTTTCCTTTTTTGAAATCGCTTTTTAATTCAGCATATGGTAATCCGTAAGAATGAACCAGGCTCCAGGTAGAAGCATCATAGAAGGTACTGTCTGTATAGGGGATTGCTTTTTCAAATACAGATTTAACCACGATATAGTTGGGCTGTTCTACCGGTACGATATAGGTTTTTCCGCCTTCAAATTTTTTCCCTTCCGCACTGGTATTCTGCTCATTTTCATACACTTCTATTTCGTGCATCAGTAGCATATTTACAAATGCACGGGTGCTGGTTTCATCTTTGGCATCTCCAAAAAGATATCCTTTAATGCTACTTTTTTTGGCCTGATTTGAGGCTTCCCTATAAAATGTATTCCGCATGGTAAGCAGGGATGATTTTTCTGCGAGAGATGCCCTGATAATGGCCAACGACATGGTAAACTGATTTCGGATGGTAAAAGCAAAACTTAGTGGGATGGTAGTGGTTTCCTGAATATGACCCCGGCTGCTTGCCTGTTCAAACAAAAATCCGGCGCCTCCATAAAAATTAATATAACTGCTGCCATACCCCGGATAGAGTTTATCAAATGCTTCTTTGGTAAAGTACATTGACCCGATTTTGTTCATCGCGTTGGCAAAATAGTTTGAAAATGCAGGGTAAATGGTATTGTATAAATAGGCGGGTACCACCGGGTTATTGCTGCTGTATTTTCCGGGATCAAAATAATGCGTGGAATTGGTTCCTTGTTCGTGATGGTCGGTTTGCACATAGGGCATCCATTCATGAAAGAAACGGATACGGTTTCTTGTTTCCGTAAAAGCGCCCAGGAACCAGTCGCGGTTCAGATCAAACCAATAATGGTTAAACCTGCCCCCGGGCCATATCTCATTATGTTCGCGGTCGGCAGGATCCGCTACGGCAGGATCTGCTTTGTGCATATTGGCCCAATGGGTATGCCTGTCTCGTCCATCCGGATTAATATTCGGGTCCATCAGTATCACCATTTCGTTCAGCCATTTACCGGTTTCTTCACTTTCACCGGCAGCCAGATAATAAGCGGTCAGTAAAGCCGCTTCACTGCTCGAAGGTTCATTGCCATGCACATTATAGCCCAGGTGAATGACCAATGGAATGGAACCCGTATTACCCGTAAACCGGCCAGCCAATTGGGTTTGACGTATTTGCTCCAACCGGCTATGGTTATCGGCCGAAGTAAAAATGGCCACTACCTGCTGGCGGTGTTCATAGGTTTCACCAATGATGCGAAACTTTACCCGGTTGGATACTTTGCTTAATTCCTTAATATACTCTACTATCTTATCATGCCTGGTATGTTGCGAACCTAGTGCATAGCCTAAGAATTTTTCGGGGGTAGGAATGGAAGGGTTCATCGTTCCCGAAACATCCGGGTAAAAATAGCCTGCCTGTGAAAATGAATCGAAACAAATTGAGAAAACAAAAAAAAGAATTGAGATAAGCCTCCTGGTCATAATAGTAGTTTTGGAAGCAAGAAAGATACTTATTTCTTTTACTTTTCTGATAAAACTCTTTTTTATCTTTTTCAAATAATCATACTTTCATTCATACCTTTCCTGAGATAAAAAAATGATACATGAGAAAATTATTACTGATTGCTTTACTAGGCATAATGGCCTTTTCCGGTAAGTCGCAGAACCTGAGTTATTACCTTCCCAAAGATGTTACGTATGATCCTGCTATTCCAACACCCAAATCTGTTATCGGGCATGAAGTGGGCGAGTGGCATGTAACACATGACCGCCTGGTAAATTATATGAAAGCCATTGATGCGGCTTCAGACAGGGTTATGCTTCAACCAATGGGTACCACCTATGAGGGCAGGCAGCAGTTATTGTTAATAATCAGTTCCCCTAAGAATCAAAAAAAATTAGAAAGTATCAGACAACAGCATGTGCAATTAACGGAGGCCGGCCAATCAACCGCATTAAATATAGCTGATATGCCTATTGTTGTCTGGATCGGGCATAGTATTCATGGAAATGAAAGTAGTGGGTCAAATGCTTCGCTGTTAACCGCGTATTATCTGGCAGCGGCACAGGGGCCTGGCGTTGAGGCATTATTGGAAAATACGGTGGTTTTATTAGATCCGTCTTTTAACCCTGATGGCCTGAACCGTTTTGCCAGTTGGGCCAATACCAACAAAAGCCAGACGATGGTAGCGGACCCCAATGCCCGTGAATTCAATGAAATGTGGCCAGGGGGCAGGTTTAACCATTATTGGTTTGACCTGAACAGAGATTGGCTGCCGGCACAACACAGGGAGAGCCAGAACAGGTTGGTGTATTTCCATCAATGGAAGCCGAATATTTTAACCGACCATCATGAGCAGGGGAGTAATGCGAGTTTCTTTTTTCAGCCGGGTGTGCCATCACGTGTGAACCCGAATACACCCCAAAAAAATCAGGAACTAACGGCTGCATTGGCCAGGTTTCATGCGAAATCGTTAGACAGTATTGGGTCTCTTTATTTTACCAAAGAAGGGTATGATGATTTTTATTATGGTAAGGGTTCTACCTATCCGGATATCAATGGCAGTATTGGTATTTTATTTGAACAGGCCAGTAGTCGCGGACATGCACAGGAAACCGATAATGGGTTACTTACTTTTCCTTTTACCATACGCAATCAATTCACAACAGCTTTATCTACTTTAGCAGGAGCCAACAGTCTTCGCAAAGAATTCCTGACATACCAGCGCGATTTTTATAAAGATGTGGTAAAAGAAGCAGCAGCCTTTCCTGTAAAAGCGTATGTAATAGGGGATGAGAATGACAAGGTTCGCACCAATACTTTTATTCAAATGCTGTTACGCCACCAGGTGGATATTTATGCTTTGAAGCAGGATTATACTTCGGATGGCAAAACATTTAAAGCAGGAACTTCTTACCTGGTTCCCACTGAACAAAAACAATTCAGGATTGTTAAAACCGCTTTTGAAAAAACGGTTGAGTATAAAGACAGTTTGTTTTATGATGTAACTGCCTGGACCCTGCCGTTGGCATTTGGCCTTCCATATTCAGAAGTAAAAGCGCTGTCGGGGCTCACGGGTGAAAAAATTTCCAACATAAATCCTCCTTCACTGAATACCCATCCTGTTTCGAATGCCTATGCCTATGCTTTCAGGTGGAATGAATTTAATGCGCCACAGTTATTGTACCGGCTGCAATCAAAAGGCATTATGACCAAAGTGGCCACACAGAAATTCAGGATGATGATTGGGGGTAAAGAAGAAAGTTTTGAGTATGGTACCATCCTTATACCGGTGGGTATGCAAAAACAACAGGGAGAGATGCTCGACAGCCTGGTAAACGATTGTGCCGGTAATACAGGTATAGAAGTATTTGCATTGCCAACAGGTCTTTCATCCGGAGGAATAGATCTGGGTAGCGCCAGTTTTAATAATGTAAAAATACCTAAACTGATGATGTTTGGTGGTACAGGAACGAGTCCAATGGATGTTGGTGAAATATGGCATTTATTGGATATCCGCTTTAATATACCGGTTACGATTGTAGATGTGGACCGTTTCAATGCCATTAATCCCTCCCGTTATACTGTAATCATCATGCCATCGGGCACGTATACTAATCTTGATAAGAATGCACAGGAAAAACTTCGTAATTGGGTTAGTGCCGGTGGTACACTGATTGCAACAGAAGATGCCACAAAATATTTATCCGTAAATGGCTTTACCAAAGTATTATTCCGATCAACAGAAGATAAGCATAAGGATACCAGTTTACAATTGCCTTACTATCTGCGTTCGGATGAACTGCGGGCCAAAGAAATGCCGGGTTCATTGTTTGAAGCCAAACTGGATATTACACATCCCCTGTGTTATGGTTATAAGGAGGCTTCCGTAAGTATTTTCAAGTCGAATACCCTGTTTATGGATCAGAACAATGATCCCTATGATTCGCCGGTTATGTATACGGATAGTCCATTACAAAGTGGTTATTTCTATCGGGGCCATAAAAATAATATGAAAAATTCTGCAGCTATCAATATTGATAACCTGGGCAGGGGTAAGGTGATTTCGATAGTGGATAACCTGAATTTTCGGGCTTTTTGGCTGGGAACTACCAAATTGTTTATGAATGCGGTATTTTTTGGAGATGTGGTGAGGTTATGAAAAATGATAGAATGGGTAGTCTGTGGGGATAAATAACGATTTTGGGCTTCTCCAACCCCTTATTCTACCGGAATGTTAAGAAATTATTTAAAAAAAGGGGATTTCGTATTGGTATTTTAGCGCATTTCCCTACCTTTGCCTCCCGAAAAAAATCGGAGAAAAATCAAGAGTCATGGCAAGAGTATGTCAGGTTACAGGTAAGAAACCAATGGTTGGAAACAGTGTTTCTCACTCGAATATTAAGACAAAACGTCGCTTTTTACCCAATTTGCAGAAAAAGCGTTTCTTCTTTGCGGAAGAAGATCGTTGGGTAAGCCTTAAAGTATCAACAGACGCATTGAGAACCATTAACAAGAATGGCTTATCAACTGTGATTAAAGGATTGAGAGCGGAAGGTGTGAAAATCTAACTTTTTTTATAAAGAAAACTACGCAATACCATGGCAAGGAAAGGTAACAGGGTGCAGGTGATTTTGGAATGTACAGAGCATAAGACTACAGGTCAGCCAGGTACAAGCCGTTACATCACTACCAAAAACAAGAAAAACACACCTGAGCGTGTGGAGTTAAAGAAGTATAATCCTATTTTGAAAAAAGTAACTGTTCATAAAGAAATCAAATAATCATGGCAAAAGCAGCTAAAACCGCGATCAAGACCAAAGACCAGAAAGCAGCAGCTGAGGCAAAAAACTGGACAAAAGTGATCAAGGCTGTTCGCAGCCCAAAGTCCGGAGCATATACATTTAAAGAAGCAATCGTGCATAAGGATAAGATCAAAGATTTCTTGTCAGAGAAATAATTGGTTCCATCGTATAAGATATTCAAAAAGCTTTCCTGTTTTAATGGAAGGCTTTTTGTATTTAAGCGAAAAAGGAATTTGAGAATGTGGCAATTTGAAAACCTGAAAATGTTTTCAAATAAGCGATGGGCATTTTCAAATTTTCGAATTTTCAAATTTTCAAATTGACAAAATGAGTTTTCTTGGAAAATTATTCGGAAAGCAGGAAAAAGAAAGCCTGGACCATGGATTGCAAAAAACCAAGGAAGGTTTTTTTGTGAAGATCACTAAAGCCATTGCCGGGAAAAGCACGGTGGATGAAGAGGTGCTGGATAATTTGGAAGAGGCATTGGTGGGCGCCGATGTGGGTATTGAAACTACTATTAAAATAATTGAACAGGTTGAGAAAAGGGTAAAGCAGGATAAATACGTAAACACAGCAGAACTCAATAAAATTCTGCAGGAAGAAATTGAAGCCATGCTGGTGGATGCGGCAGAAGAATCCTATAAAGACTTTGGTATTCCTGAGGGTAAAAAACCTTATATCATTTTGGTGGTAGGCGTAAATGGTGTGGGCAAGACCACTACCATTGGCAAGCTGGCGCATAATTATAAGAAAGCCGGTAAGCAGGTAATACTGGGCGCCGCTGATACTTTTCGTGCAGCGGCAGTGGACCAGTTAACCATCTGGAGTGAACGGGTGGGTGTACCGATAGTGAAACAGGCCATGGGCTCAGACCCAAGCGCGGTTGCCTATGATACAGTGGCAAGCGCCGTTGCCAAACAGGCTGATGTAGCTATTATAGATACAGCGGGCCGTTTGCATAACAAAGTTCATTTGATGGAAGAACTGGGTAAGATTAAGCGAGCTATCCGGAAAATAGTTCCGGATGCACCTCATGAAGTAATGTTGGTACTGGACGGATCAACCGGCCAGAATGCAGTGGAACAGGCAAAACAGTTTATCGCAACTACGGATGTATCCGCTATTACTATCACTAAATTAGATGGAACAGCCAGGGGGGGCGTTGTACTTGCCATTGCCAATCAATTTAACATACCGGTAAAATATATTGGCGTAGGCGAAAAGATTGATGACCTGATTATCTTTGATAAACATGAGTTTGTGGATAGCCTGTTTAGTTTGCAGAAATCATAGTCCGGCAGAGGGGAATATTGATATTCATGATTTATTTTTGGGGTTTTACATACAGCAAGCCGCAAAGAGGGTAGCCCCTACGGGGCATACATAATCAAGTGTTTTCAGGTGTTACAGAGCGGTTATCCCTACGGGATATTTTGTGGGAAGGGGGCACTCCCCGAATGATTGAAATATCTCATTGAGGAGATTATGAATTTAATCCCTCCTCCTAAAAAAAAATAATGTATTATGAAAATAGCTGGCTATTCTTCCTATTTTTCTCTGCCCATTAATCTTGTTTTTCTCTGCCCCATAGGGGCAAAAGCTCTGTAAAAAAAAGCAGAACAGATAATAGATGCCCCGTAGGGGCTACACTAAAAAGTATACCGCACCGCCAATCCACCCCATTCTCCTTCAAAATAATTGTAACCAATGATATTGAAGGAAGGTTGCCAGTCGAAGCTCAGATTTAGCGGCGCCCCTTTTATTTTGTAATCAAGCCCCAGTACACCATCAATACCAATAGCCAGTCCGCCTTCCCTGGCTGGATACCTTGTTTTCCAGGTATCGCTCCATACACCCAGGTGGCCACCGGCGCCAATATACCATTTGAGTCCTTCTACGGTGCCAATACCTGCATGCAATTCATACAAACCCGTTAACCGGAAGCCATCAGAAGAAATATATCCCAATCCTTCCACAGCACGGTTGGCGGAAAGAAAATGTTTTACACTCACGGCGCCCGGGTATACTTTAATGCCAATAGCCGTTGTATAGTCGCTTCCGTTATTTAGCTGGGCATTTGTACTGGTAACAGACAGCAATAATAGCGCTGCCAGGAATAGATGTTTCATAGGTATAGTTTATTAATGATGGTTCATAGTGTATGCGTTTTTACTATCTATTCAAAATCGTGCCAAAATAGTTGCCTCCTGTTCAAAGAATAGTTAAGGTTTGTATGCGGCTGCTTTTGCTTTTATAATTAGGTTTGTACCATGCATACATTTAAAGAACTGGTTGCTGATTTTGGGGAACGTTTCAGTGTGAGGCATTTTCCACAAACACCTGCAAGCCTTTATGAGCCCGGAGAATATTTTTTATCATGGGGTGGTAAACGGATACGCCCGGTAATGTGCCTGATGGGGAATGAGCTGTTTAATGCCATTTCTCCTGATGCTTACCAGGTAGCTACTGCTATAGAGTTGTTTCACAACTTTACGCTGATACATGATGATATTATGGATGAGGCGCCCTTGCGTAGGGGTATGGAAACCGTTCACATGAAATACGGCGCTAATACCGCTTTACTTACGGGTGATGTGATGATGATACAGGCGTATGATTACCTGAACCGCATCCATGTACAATACCTGCACAGGATACTTCAGTTATTTAATAAAACAGCAAGAGAGGTATGCGAAGGACAGCAACTGGATATTGATTTTGAAACCATGCCCGATGTTTCTTTAGAAGCCTATATTGAAATGATCAGCTTAAAAACTTCGGTATTACTGGCGGCAAGTCTTGAGATGGGCGCAATTTTAGGAGGGGCCGGTGAAGGTAACTGCCGGCATATATATGAGTTTGGCAAGAACCTCGGAATCGCATTTCAGATACAGGATGATTACCTGGATGCTTTTGGTGATCCTGAAAAATTTGGCAAAGAAGTGGGGGGGGATATACGGCAGAACAAGAAAACATTTTTGCTTTTATATGCCCTGGAAACTGCCAATCCTGCGCAGAAAAAATCTTTACAGAACCTGATGCAACAGCATTCTGCAGATAAAGTGCAAAAAGTAGTATCCATATTCAAAGACTGTAATGTAGACCAATGGGCAAAAGAGCTGAAAGAAAAATACCTGCAAACAGCTCTTGGGCATCTTACTGCTATAGCTGTAATAGGCGTACGTAAAAAACCTTTGGAAGAACTGGCCGATTTTTTGATTCAGCGGGAGTTTTGAGGTTGGAATTAAATAGTTAGCTTACGAAAAAAAATACCATACATGTCTGATTCACTTTTCCGAAAAAAATCGATAGAAAAAATTGTAGCAGATTCTGCAGCCGGACTGGCTGATGGGCATGGTGGTACCGGCTTGCGTAAGGTATTGGGTGTGCGCGACCTTACGTTTATGGGCATTGCCGCGGTTATTGGGGCCGGTATCTTTTCTACCATTGGCACTGCCGCGTTCAATGGGGGGCCGGGCATTGTTTTTTTATTCATGATAACAGCGGTAACCTGTGGTTTTAGCGCCTTGTGTTACGCGGAATTTGCCAGCAGGGTACCTATTGCCGGAAGTGCGTATACCTACGCCTATGTTTCATTTGGTGAATTAATTGCCTGGATTATTGGTTGGGCCCTGATATTGGAATACGCTATCGGAAATATTGTGGTGGCCATTAGCTGGAGTGGCTATTTTAATAATTTACTGGAAGGATTTCATATAGGATTACCCGGCTGGCTGGCTACCAATCCTTCTAATGCAAAAGCCGGCTATGCCGAAGCCATGAAAGGGTTGGCAAATGGTCAGGTACTTGAAACACTTACCAAAAATGCTAAAATGGGGTATGATGCCATCCTGCATGCACCGGTTATCGCCGGTTGGAAGGTGATCATCAATCTGCCTGCATTAATTATCGTTTTCCTGATTACAGTACTGGCATATATCGGTATTAAAGAAAGTAAAAAGACGACCAACTTCATGGTGATATTCAAAATTATCGTGATAGTTTTTATTATTGCTATTGGATTCTTCTATGTTGATACTAAAAACTGGGATCCATTTTTGCCCAATGGGTTTGGTGGTGTATTGGCTGGCGTATCGGCTGTATTCTATGCCTATATTGGGTTTGATGCCATCTCTACTACTGCGGAAGAATGTAAGAATCCACAACGTGATTTACCCAGGGGAATGATCTATTCTTTACTGATCTGTACCGTACTGTATATTCTGATTGCACTGGTATTAACCGGAATGGTTAGGTACAGTGAACTGAAAGTGGATGACCCGTTGGCGTATGTTTTCGAGAAATTACACATGAATAAGATCGGGTACCTGATTTCAGTAAGCGCCGTGGTAGCTACTACCAGTGTATTATTGGTTTTCCAGTTAGGTCAGCCAAGAATCTGGATGAGTATGAGCCGCGATGGCTTATTACCCAAGCGTTTTTCTAAAGTACATCCAAAGTTTCATACACCCTCTTTTGCTACGATTGTAACAGGCTTTATGGTAGGTATTCCCGCTTTATTTGTATCGAGCAGTACCATGACTGATCTTACCAGCATTGGCACTTTATTCGCTTTTGTATTGGTATGTTTTGGTGTATTGGTCTTGCCCAAAATAGCCAGGATAAAAGGCAGCAGCGCTTTTCAGCTTCCCTATTTTAATGGAAAGTATCTCATACCGGCAATTGTGATGCTTACTTCGTACTTATTCAGAACCCGTATTAGTGATGCGTTGACCAATCTAAGTTCTGAAGGACACCAGGAGATATTATTTCTTGTATTCATGTTTATAGCCATTATTACCGCGATCAAAAGTTTTATAGGGTCGTATTCTGTAATTCCAGTTATTGGCGCCTTAAGTTGCCTGTACCTGATGATTGAGATACCCGCTATCAGTTGGTTATGGTTCTTTGCCTGGATGGGTTTGGGGCTGACCATTTATTTTTTGTATGGAAGAAAAAGGAGCAAACTTAGTAATTTCACAAAATGAAGTACCAGGTTGGCGATGAAATAATTGTACTGCTAAGTAATGAGGAGGGCAGCGTAGTGGAGATCATGAACGATAAAATGGTGATGATTGAAGTACGTGGGGTAAAGTTTCCCGCTTATATGGATCAGATTGATTTCCCTTATTTTATGCGGTTTACTTCGAAGAAACTTTTCCCTGAAAAGAAAGCTGATCCCAAAATATATATTGATCAGATACCTAAAGAGAAGCCTCAACCTAACCAAATAAAAGTTGCGGATGGTGTATGGTTATCCTTTATCCCAAAATTTTCGCTCGATGATTTTAATGATGAAGTGGTAGAACTGTTTAAGATACACCTGGTGAATCAAACAAAATTGGCTTATCAATTCACCTATACCCAGCAATTTCTTGGTAATACCTCATTCGAATTAACCAGTAATATAGAGGCTTTTCATGATTTTTACCTGCATGATATTCCGTTTGAAACAGTGAATGATACGCCTACATTCTCCTTTGATTTTTCTTTAACCCTCCCTGATAAAAAGAAGGCCCCTCATTTTGAAACGCTTCTCAAATTGAAACCGAAACAGGTATTTCAGAAGGTAGAGGAGATGAAAGAAAATAATACGCCTGCCATTTCTTATCAATTATTTACTTTGTATCCCGATAGAGCCGCGGAAGCTTATTTTGAATTGAATGTACTGGCGGCCAAAGGGTATAAAGTATATGATGCATCTAAAGTTTTAGAACATTTAGAGCCTGCAAGGTCTTTGGTTGACCTGCACATAGACAAGCTTTCTGATCATTGGAAGCATATGAGCAATTTTGAAATCCTGACTATGCAACTGGATGCGTTTAACAAGTGGTATGATTTATCCGTTGCACACAGGCAACCATCCCTGGTGGTGATTCATGGTGTAGGAACGGGAAAACTACGTGATGAAATTCATGATATCCTGAAAATAAAGCGCGAAGTAAAAACCTTCATCAATCAATATAACCCCCGGTTTGGTTATGGAGCCACTGAAATATTTTTTCAATATTAATTACCCAATTACCTGGTTCATTAATTGGGTAATTACCCGGCTTACAGCCCCCCAGCCGGATTTATTACACCATAACCTACTACTTTCTACTTATTACTTTATAACTTTACCCCGCTACAAACCCGAGCTATCGTTCCGATTTTATCGGGAAGGAAAGTCCGGACAGCGCAGAGCAACCCACCGGTTAATAGCCGGCTTCCCGGTTTTAACCGGGAAAGAGAAAGTGCCACAGAAAATAACTACCCACGATGAAAATCGGGGGAAAAGGTGAAAATGTGGGGTAAAAGCTCACGGTCCTGATTGGTAACAAACGGGATGGGTAAACCTTGGGTGCTGTAATGCCACATATAGGATCCTCTGAGGGCTGCTCGCCCAATTCCGCTTCATGCGGGAAGGGTCCAGGGTAGGCAGCAAGATCGTGCCAGTAATGGCATGGCCAGATAAATGATAGTTTAGAAACAGAATCCGGCTTATGAGGTTTGTAGTTTTTATTGTTAGATGTCGGTTATCAGATGTATTAGTAAGCCGGTCTCACGTTTCGCGAATGACGGATGACGTTTTGATCATCTGATGAAATTCAGAATAAGTGTTGATATAAGCGGTAACTTTATAGCCTTCAATTAGTGCCATGAGTACCACCATCAACCGCAAGCCGGTGCGCTTTTTAAGTGACCCCAAACGTGTTATTGCAAGATTCTTTTATCCTGGGCCTGAAACACGCACCCTGTCTATCATTCAGAAGGTAAATGATATGCCGGACGAGGCCGCTAAACTTACCTTAAATCAATCATTACGCGACTTTTCTTCCCGTCACAGAAACATATCCAAATTATTTCAAAAGCATTTTAACAGGGTCTCTGATATATTAGCTGGGCGTGCAGGCGACCTCCAAAGCTTGTCGTATAATAAACGGTTGCTCATCGGCGCCTATTTTTCTTCGGAATACAGTATAGAATCTGCCGCTTTTTTTAATCCTTCCATGGTGGAAGATCCTGACCAAAGCGGTTTAGAGTTGGGACAAAAAAGAGTGATTGTTAGTTTCAGGGCAACTGGTGAGGGACATATTTCTTCGATCGTTTTTCGGGGAGGGATACTGGATGCAAAAAATAACCTTGTACTAAATCCAACCGGTAGGTTAATTGAAGAAGCGGAAGTCATCAAAAAACATCTGTATACAAAAGACTCCTTTCGTCAAAAATTAAATGAGATGCATGCCGATCAGCCCATCGTGACTATTGTGATGGAAAAGCTTAAGCAGGAATTTGATTATAACGAGTTGAATAGTGCCATAGAACAGACAAAACGGGAGATGAATCCGGATGAATTACAACAGAAAATTTTGCAAACCATTGCCTGGTTAGCGGCTTCTCATTATGAAATTACTTTTTCGCTGGATACGGGTATTTCAGACCGCGTTATTTTTCCACTGGCCGCGGCAGAGAGCAATGGTATTGAAGATGCGCGCTTTACGAAATTTACCGATGATGACGGGCGGGAGTGGTATTATGCAACCTACACTGCCTATAATGGATATACCATTATGCCCAAGCTGATTGAAACGAAGGATTTTTATCAGTTCAAAATTATGCCCATATATGGTGAAAACGCCCAAAATAAAGGGATGGCGCTGTTTCCCAGAAAAATTGATGGGAAGTATGCCATGCTGTCAAGAATTGACGGGGTGAATAATTTTATTATGTATTCAAATGATATTAATTTATGGGGAGAAGCCATTAAAATACAGGAGCCAAAATTTCCATGGGAATTTATCCAGGTAGGTAATTGCGGATCGCCGATAGAAACAAAATATGGCTGGCTGGTAATAACCCATGGTGTTGGTACCATGCGAAAATATTGTATTGGCGCCATGCTGCTGGATCTGCATGATCCAACCATCGTAATTGGAGAACTTTCAGAACCTTTGATAGCGCCCAATGATGAGGAAAGAGAAGGGTATGTGCCAAATGTGGTCTATTCCTGCGGTTCCATCATTAATAATGATGAATTGGTATTGCCGTATGCCATGTCTGATACATCCTCCACCTATGCAACAGTACAACTGGATGAATTGCTGGAGCAACTTATTCCTTCTGACTACCATAAAACAGATTTGAGTATTTTACCGAGGGCCCATATCCTGGTAGTAGAAGACGAAGTAATGACACAGAATATTATTTCGAAAGTTCTCAAATCTGAGAATTACCAGGTTGAAGTGGCGCCTGATGGAGTAGTGGCCCTAATGGAAATTGGACGAAAAAAATTTGATCTTATTTTGTCGGATATTTCTATGCCAAATTTTGACGGCTATCAGCTACTTGAGTTTATTAGAAAAAATAATATCAATATTCCCGTTGTTTTCCTTTCAGGCTATACGAGTGAAACCAGTAAAATAAAAGGATTAAGCCTGGGTGCCGTTGATTACATTGATAAACCTATTGATACTGTTCAACTCTTATCAACAATAAGCAAAATTCTCAACTGATAAAATGGCTTCCGAAGCGGGCTTTTCCGCTTCGAAATACGGCGCGGCAATTAACCAGGCCAGGTGATAGGCTATGGTGCTTTCCGCTCCCTGGTTGCGGTTAATACTGAACTCCTCAATACCATCATTGCAACCACCGGTTTCTATATCGTATATGGGAAGGTTAAGGTCGTTATTGCCCAGAAACCATTTGAATGAATTGCGGATTTTTTCAGCGATGAGACTATCATTTTTTATTTGAAACATACTATTGTATAGCACCACCATGGCCATTGCATCAATAGGTTGCTGGGCAAAAAGTTCATAGTCTTCATCCAAACTAAGCCACCTGTTACTCCCTATCAATGAAAGCTGGTTATTCAGAAAACATTTAGATTCAAGACATTTTGTGCTTGCCTCTGCAACAGTTAAAAATCTATCTTCACCGGTAAGTTCATACGCGTTGAATAAAGAGGCCGGTAGTAGCCCGTTATCATAAGTCATCTTAGATTCAAACCATTGCCAGTTTTCTTTAGAATAAGCATCATACTCATCACATAATTTGCCTGCCAGTTCAGTGATTATTTTTAAATACCTGTCCTGATCAGGAAACCGCTTTACACAATGGTATAACCCAATAATGCTATTGGCATATCCCCGAACATGCCTGAGATTTTCAACCTGGTTGAGCGACTTATGAAAGAGATCCATACCCAATTGAAATAAATTATCATTCGGTGCAAAACGGATTAAATAGCCCAACGCCCATATCGTTCGGCCAAATGCATCTTCTGATGTTACAGTGTCGAAGATGGTATGGGAATAGGTCATGAAATTATCTAAACTACCATCTTTATGCTCCATATGATTGATGTAGGCAAGATACCTGGTGATAAGTGTCAGATAGCTTGGTTCTTTAAACTGGTGATAGGCCCTGATACATAATAACAGTGCCCTTGCATTATCATCTAAGCAATAACCAGTTTTATAGTTAGGTATACATCCATGCGCATGTTGTAAAATACCGGTATTATCAGTCATACGGATCAAATGCCGCAGATCAAATGGAAAGTCAATCAATTGATATTGCGAGGCTACCTCAGTCTCAGTATGAATGGCCAGGGAAGAAATCATTTCAAAAATATGCATGTAAGACTCTCCAATAATTGGCCAGGCAATTGATTGACCATACTGATAGGCCTTTTGTTGCATTTCTTTCAGTTTTACCGGTTCATCTAATAATTCAATTACCTGTGCTGAAAGATCTGAAGCATTTCCAAAATCAAAAAGCCTGCCACGGCCATCCTGCAATATTTCTTCTGCATGCCAATAGGGAGTTGAGAGAACAGCACAGCCTCCGGCCAGGCCATAGCAAAGTGTACCACTGGTGATTTGTGCCTTATTAAGATAAGGGGTTATATAAATATCGGCAGCTAATAGGTAGGATACCAATTGTTCTTCATTTACATACTCATCAATAAAATGAATGTGCTCCGACACCTGTAGTGTATCTGCCATTTTAATGAGCCAATCACGATACTCTTCTCCGGCATGTCGTATTACATGCGGATGTGTCTTGCCCATAACCACATACAAAAAGTCGGGATGTTTTTGAATAATGGCAGGAATGGCTTTGATAGCTGTTTCAATTCCTTTGCTGCGGCCGATTAATCCAAAAGTAAGCATCACTTTACGACTTTCCCAGTCTTTTGGTGCAGGAGGTACTTTCGGTTTCAACAATTCAATATCGGGAACCCCATGTTCTATACAAAATATTTTGGAAGACGGAACTTCAAATACCTCTTTCAAAAAATCGATGGCTAACCGGCTCATTACAATTATGGCAGATGAATAAGTAGCTATTTTTTTTAATACTTCTTTCTGGTGAAAATCCGGATTTTGTAAAACAGCGTGAAAGGTGGTTACTATGGGTACTTTGAGCAGTCGTAATAATGAAAGTAACAGTAATCCGCTTTTGCCGCCAAATATGCCATACTCATGTTGTATTAAACAAATGTCCGCGTCCGAATCATTAATATAATTTGCTGCATCCAGGTAATCACTTTTATGGTGATCACGGATTGTTTTCTTTACGATGGAAGGATAGGAATAGGTTTGCCCCGCATCATTCATGGCAATTACTTCAATCTCAATATCTATGGATTGCACTAGTGCGGCTTTTTGCAAAGCCATTACTAAATTCTCTGTAAATGTGGCAATACCGCATTTGCGAGGTGGATAGTTCCCGATACAGATTACCTTCATAAAACCTCGTTTTAAGTTAGCTAAATCCTTGCAGCCTTAAAAAACATGCACTATCAGCTACCGGGTTAGTTTGTAACTGCTTTGTGCATCCAGGGTTGAGGGAGAGATTGATGAAGTTACACAAATAGTTACAGTAAATCCCTGACATTTATCATTTTTCCGGTAAGTTTTTATTTTGGTAACAAGTTTTAGCAGTCCTAAGGCTATTCCCTTATTTTTGTTGCTATGACACAAGAACAAATTAAAGTTATGAGGGACCGTGTAGTTGTCCTGAGGAGGTTTCTTTGACGTTGAGAACCGCCTATACAAAGTAGATACCGACCGACAGCTTTCTCTTTCGCCTGGCTTTTGGGATGATAATACCCGAGCCACGGCCATCATGAAAGAAATTAAGGTAAATGAATATTGGTTAAAATTGTTCCAGTTGCTGGATACGGCAGTGGAAGATTTTGCCGTGTTATTTGATTTCTGGAAAGGAGGGGATGCTACCGAAGAAGAAGTGAAAGAAGCCTATGATACTGCATTGCTGCGGATAGAAGAGGCTGAATTCAAAAGCACGCTGAATAAGCCGGAAGATGAATTACCTGCTGTATTACAGATAAACCCTGGCGCCGGTGGAACAGAAAGCCAGGATTGGGCGGAAATGCTTTTACGTATGTATCGTATGTATGGTGATAAACAGGGCTGGACTGTTACTGAAATCGACTACCAGGAAGGGGATGGCGCCGGAATAAAAAGTGCCACGATACAATTTGATGGACCCTTTGCCTATGGCTTTTTAAAAGCAGAGAGTGGGGTTCACAGGCTGGTTCGTATTTCGCCTTTCGATAGCAATGCAAGACGGCATACTTCTTTTGCCTCGGTATATGTATATCCGCTGATTGATGACAGTATTGAGATTAATGTAAACCCCAGCGATCTGGAATGGGCCTTTTACAGAAGTGGAGGTAGTGGCGGACAAAACGTAAACAAAGTAGAAACGGCTGTTCGGTTAAAACATATACCCAGTGGGTTTATTGTAGAATGCCAGCAGGCCAGAACACAGGGAGAGAACAGGGAACTGGCCATGAAAATGCTAAAAAGCCGTTTGTATGAAGAGGAAATTCGCAAACGTCAGGAAGTACTTAATGCCAGCAATGCCAATAAAAAGAAAATAGAGTGGGGCAGCCAGATACGGAGTTATGTTTTTCATCCCTATAAAATGATCAAGGATCATCGTACAGATTATGAAGTAGGTAATATAGGACCGGTAATGGATGGAGAACTGGACGGTTTTATTAAAGCCTACCTGATGATGGAAAAGGAAAATAATTAATTAGCCTGATCAGAGATAATGGAACCACTTTTTATTAGGATCCCAATTCTCCATTTCTTTGGCAACTTCGGATAAGAAACTGGCTCCAATACTTCCGTCAACAATTCGATGGTCGTAACTTAAGGAGAGGTACATCATATGCCGTATGCCAATGGTATCACCTTCTTTGGTTTCAATCACAACCGCTCGTTTCTTAATGGCGCCTACCGCCATAATAGCTACCTGTGGTTGATTGATAATAGGTGTGCCCATCAGGCTGCCAAATGTACCCACGTTGGTAAAGGTAAATGTGCCGCCCTGGGTATCTTCCGGTTTTAATTGATTGGTACGTGCTGCATCGGCCATATTGTTTACTGCTGTACTCAGCCCCACAATATTCAACTGGTCGGCCCCTTTAATAACCGGAACAATCAGGTTCCCGGTAGATAGGGCAGTTGCCATCCCGATATTAATATCTTTTTTAAGGATAATATTATCTCCCTCCAACGAACAGTTGATCAAAGGGAAACGCTTGATCACATTCACTATACATTCAATGAACATAGGTGTGAACGTGAGTCTTGTGCCCTCTCTTTTTTCAAATTCATCTTTTACTTTCCGGCGCCATAAAAACATATTGGTAACATCCGCTTCTGCAAAACTGGTTACATGCGGACTTGTTTGAACACTGTTCACCATATGTTTGGCAATCAGTTTGCGCATCCTGTCCATTTCAATGATTTCAGTGGACCCTGTTAGTACAACGGTGGAGGGATCAGCCAGTTTACCGGAATAGACAATCTTATCAGGACTTTCTGCAGGCGGGCTAACTGAATTTTCTGTAGTATTAATCGGAATGGTAGAAATATTTTCCGAAACGACGGGTGAAATATAAGGTGTAATTATGCCGGCTTTTTTGTCGGCAATATATTGTAAAATATCTTTTTTGGAAACCCTGCCATCATTGCCGGATCCGGGTATTCTCTCCAATTCACTTAAGGGAACCCCCTCACTGTTGGCAATATTTAGTACCAGGGGAGAATAGAACCGGTTAACCGCGGGTTTTTCAGCTAAAACAACCGGTTGTTGAGGCATAAAAGGTACCTGAGAAACAGCTGCATAAAATTCTTCTGCCATAACAGTAGGAGGTGCAGGTTCGGCTGTTTGCGTATTCGATGGTTCGATGCTGTTTTCTATAGTCACTTCGGATCCCTGCACCACGGGTGTAAGGGTCTCTGGTTCCGGTATGGGAGCTCCGGTCAGGGTATGATTAGATTCATTTTCCGCGGTGTTGATACGGGCAATAACTGTTCCGACAAGCACTACATCGTTTTCTTTGAATAATATTTCTGTAATCACACCTTCAGCGGTAGAAGGTATCTCGCTGTCAACTTTATCCGTGGCAATATCCAGTACAGTCTCATCCTGCTTCACAGCATCGCCCACCTGCTTATGCCATTTCAAAATAGTGGCTTCCATAATACTTTCGCCCAGTTTGGGCATCACCAGTTCAGCAATTGACATACAATCGTGCTATTTAAATTGGGTACGTATTTATTAAAAAAATATAAATTATGTAAATAATTCTTTTTTAATCATTTGTAAGAATAAAGGTACGTAAAAGGTTCAGTGCATTGGTAGCAGTTAGTTCAATATTCATGGTTCTGCTGAACCGGAAACTAAACAATTTAGCCTCTGCTTTTTGTTTATTGGCTACGGCTATCCAAACCATACCAACCGGTTTCTCTGCTGTTCCACCATCCGGTCCCATAATCCCACTTACCGCAATGGCATAATCAGTTTGCATGATTTCTAAAACAGACCTGGCCATTTGTTTAACAGTATCCTCGCTAACTGCCCCCACCAGTTCCATTGTTTCCTTACTTACCTGTAAAACCCGCTGTTTGATCGAATTATCATAACTCACCACACTACCCATATAATAGGCAGATGAACCGGGATGACTGGTGAGTAAATGTGCTATATACCCACCTGTGCAGCTTTCTGCTGTGGCAACTGTCCTGCCTTTTTGCTTTAATAGTTTGCCAACCAACAGTTCCATCGGAATATCTTCATCCGTTACCAGGAAGGGTTTTACTTTTTCTTTCAGTAACGAAAATTGTGCATCCATCTCATGAACTAATGCTGTTTGATGAAAACCATAAGCGGTCAAACGTAATCTTACCATACCATGATTGGGCAGGTAGGCAAGCTTGATGTGTGACGGTAGGGCCACTTCAAAATCAATAATCATTTCTGCCAAAAAAGATTCTCCTATGCCAGCCGTTAAAAGGGTTCTGTGTTCAATAAAACCGGTATGAAAAAGGTTGGGTATCAAAGGAATGACATGGTTTGTCATCAGCCATTTCATTTCATGTGGTACACCAGGAAGTGATACAAATATTTTCCCATCTCTTTTAAATAACATACCAGGCGCTGTTCCCTTTTCATTTTTCAAAACAGTACAGTTATCAGGTACTTCAGCCTGTTTGGCATTTCGTTCAATCATGGGTCGTTTCAAAATATGCTCAAAAATATTACTTACATGATTCAATGTGGGCAGATCAACCACCATTTTACCCCCGAAATACGCACATAACAGGGGCTTGGTTATATCATCGGCTGTTGGTCCCAAACCGCCGGTAATCAGTATAATTGAAGCCTGCCTGCATTCTTCATCCAGTGCCTGCCAGATATCCTCCCAAACATCACCCACCGCCACTCTATGTTTTACCAGGATACCGATCTTATTTAATTCCCGGGCCATCCAGGCGCTGTTGGTGTCTATCACCTGACCAATCAGTAATTCATCTCCAATGGTAATGATGGATGCAAATACTTTTTCCATGGGTTATTAAGGCTTAATTTGTATTGCAAAGTAAAGGGCAAATGGTTTATTCGTTTATGGGGTTATTAATTTATTGGCTTCTTTGGGGAGGAATTTATATAGAACAACCCCTAACTTTAACAAAACAAACTGCTTTTTATGAAAGAACAGAATTTTAAGAATCATATGCAATTGGTACCCGGGTATCATGGACTTACTTTTTTGGCTATTATAGCGCTATTGGTGGGCTCTTTAATTAACCTGGCCAATTCGGCCAGTGAAAACCTTTACTCAGCTTCTCTGATTACTTTGGTGGCTTTTATACTTTGTTTGCTGTTTGTGTATATCCGGTCCTTTGCTTTGCGGGCCCAGGACAGAGCCATCCGTGCGGAAGAAAATTTACGCCATTTTGTTTTGACTGGTAAACCAATACCGGATGGTATCCGGATGGGACAGGTAATTGCCTTACGTTTTGCTTCTAATGAAGAATTTCCAGGATTAACAACCCGTGCCTTACATGAAAATTTGTCGAATACCGATATCAAAAAAGCTATTCAACACTGGCGGGCAGATTATTACAGGGCCTGATGTATAAAAAATGGTGTTAATCTTTCTTTGAGTTCATTGGGTAACCCAATCCTTTTACCGGTATGGCTATCAATAAAAAATAAAACTACTTTCCCTGTGGTGAGTAGTTTTTTTCTCTCATTATATACTTCATGATGAAATTCAATCTGGTGCTTTATGGGCAGTTCTTTCAGCGTGGTTTTGATGGTAATCAGATCATCATAGTGTGCGGGTCTTAAAAACCGTGCTTCCATTGCTACCACCGGCATCCGAACGCCCATCTCCTCCATTTTTTTATAGGTAAATCCAAGTTCGCGTATACACTCTGCCCTGCCTACTTCAAAGTATTGGGCATAGTTGCCGTAATACACGATATTCATCTGGTCAGTTTCAGCATATCTTACCCTTACGGTGGTGATGTGTTCGTACATGGTTATCTTAATTTGTTGACAAACTTACGCTCTCTGGCTGTTTTTCCACAAATGCTGGAACGATGATTGCTTACAAAACGCTAATACTACCTTTAAGAAACCCATTTTCGCTTTTTATTAAGAAAGAAACTGAAATCTTTGCCTGTGAGCATTACTCCTGTTATGAAAAAACTAGTAGCTATATTTTTGGTTGCCTGCTGTAGTGTACCGTGTATTACACTTTATGCACAACTACCGCAACAGTTCATCGATCCGGATGCTGAATTTAAAAATGCCAGGGACCTTTACCACAAAGAACAATTCAGCCTGGCTTATCCGGTGTTCAAAAAGCTGTTCAGTAATGGAGTGGATCAAACTAACCTGTTTTCCAGTATACGGTTAGAGAGTAAGTATTATTATATTATTTGTGGACTGCAATTAAATGATGAAACCGCTGTACCAATGGCAGTAGCTTTTACGGAACTGGAAAACCATACTGCCCGTATTCAGATGATGCGTTTTTATTTGGGCGAATATTATTACCGAAAAAGGGAATATGCCCATGCAGAGAATGCTTATGCAGGTATTGACATAGCCAACCTGGGTAACCGTGAAATAGCCGATATGAAGTTTCACCAGGCCTATGGTTTTTTTGTGATGCAGCAGTTTGATAAAGCCAAACCCTTATTTAATGCCATCCGCCAGATACCCGGAGATCCTAACTATTTAGATGCGAATTACTATTACGGATTTATTTGCTTTAATGACAGGCAATACCCACAGGCATTGGAAAGTTTTCAAATAGCCGAACAATTACCTGAGTACCGGAACGTGATTCCGTTTTACCTGGCTGAAATATATTATTTTAGTGGCGAAAAAGAAAAGGCTTTGGATTATGGCACCAAAGCCATCCAGAAAACGGGTCAATATTATCACCTGCAATTGCATCAGTTAGTGGGTCATATCTGGTTCGAAAAACAGGCATTTGCCAATGCACTTCCATACCTTGAAAAATTTGTTGCCGGAAAAGAAAAAGTGAAAAGAGAGGATTTGTATGAATTATCCTATTGTTATTACAACGCTAACAACTGGCCAAAATCGATAGAGGGGTTTAAACAACTGGGTGGGGCAGAAGATTCATTGGCACAGAACAGTATGTATTTATTGGCCGACGCTTATCTGAAAATGGATGATAAAGCCAATGCCCGTACCGCTTTTCAGTTTTGTGCCTCTAATAACAGTAATGCCTTGCAGCAGGAAGTTTCCAGCTTTAACTACGGTAAACTTTCTTATGACCTTGGGTATATGGACCCCGCATTGAAGGCTTTGCAGTTTTTTATAAGCAAGTATCCAAAATCAACTTTTAACCAGGAGGCAAAGGAACTGTTGGTAAATACACTGGCTAACACCAGTAACTACAAAGAATCTTTGAAATGGTATGAAAGCCTGGGTAATAAAAGTGACCATGTAATTAAACTGTACCCTCGTTTATTATATGGAAGTGCGGTAGAATTGATAAACGATCAGCAGATAGAAAAGGCGGATGAATTATTATCTAAATTACTGGAGGTTCCCTACAATGCTGCCCAACTGCCCTTGGCTAATTTCTGGAAAGGGGAGATTGCTTACCGTAATGGCCTGATAGATCCTTCCATTAATTATATGCTGAGCTATCTTAAAAATCCGGTAACCAACGGGGAAGTAAATATTACACATGCCAGGTATATTCTGGGATATGGATATTTGAAGCAAGAGCAATATGCGAGCGCTAAGGGCTATTTTGAATTAATTGCTACAGTCATTTCCCGGAGATCCACTGCCATTGAGCAGGATACCTACCTGCGCGCTGCTGATTGTTATTTTATGAATAAAGACTTTAAACAAGCTTTGAAGATGTATGAATCAGTGATTACTAATCAGTTTGTTTCTGCTGACTATGCTTTATACCAAAAAGGAATTATTGCCGGCGCCCTTAATAAAAACGCGGAGAAGATCAGTTTACTGCAATCTTTGGAAAGGCAATATCCATCTTCCACTTTGGTAGCGGACGCCTACCTGGAGATGGCCAATACCTACCTGTCTGATGAAAACTACCAGGCTGCCATTACCCCTTTACAAAAAGTGATCAATAATTCCAGCGCTGCGGCTTTGGCGCCCCAATCTTACCTGAAATTGGGTGTTGTGTATTTTAACCTGGATAGGAGTGATGAGTCGCTGGAGAGTTTTAAAAAACTGGTGACAGGCTATCCCAATACAGAAGAGAGCAGTGATGCAATTGATTATATCCGGAATATTTTCATAGAGAAACAAAAACCAGATGAGTTTGCGGCATTCATGAAGCAAAACGGCAAATCCATTACTTATTCAGAAGAAGATTCTTTAAGTTTCCGTTCTCCGATGCTGCGGTATGAGGCAAAAGATTGGAAGGGCGCCCAAAATGGATTTGCTATATATATATCAAAATTTCCTGAGGGCAGGTATCAGATTGAAGCGAATTATTTAACCGCAGAAATGTACGCGGCAGATAAAGCGCTGAAAGAGGCGCTGCCATTTTATAAAGCGGTGGCAGATCAGGCGCAGAATGTACACGCAGAAAGAAGTACGTTGCAGGCAGCCCGTATTTATTATTTTGAATTGAAGGAGTATGCAAATGCGGAAAAATATTTTGGGCAGTTAAAAACCATTGCCGCCCTGCAGGAAAATAAACTGGAAGCCATGCGCGGTTTATTGCGTTGCCAGTTTAAAGCGCGACAATGGAAAGAAGCGGCAACCAATGCACAGGATCTTTTACTGGAGAAAGGAATTGCAACAGATGACAGGATGATGGCCAGTATGGTAGTGGCAAAAAATCATCAGGCACTGAATGAATTTGATCAGGCTATTACTGCTTATAAACAGGTGGGTGCTGCCGGTAAATCTGAATATGCCGCTGAGTCTCAATATAGAATTGCCGAAATTTTACTGGACCAACATAAACCGGCAGAGGCAGAAAATGCGGCTTTTGAAGTAATCAAAAAATATGGATCCTATGAATACTGGGTTACCAAAAGTTATGTATTGCTGGGTGATGTATATGTGAAACAGAAAGACTGGTTTAACGCAGAAGCTACTTTTAAAAGTATTGTCGCGAATGCTACTATCACAGAACTGAAGAACGAGGCGCAGCAAAAGCTGGCCATGGTATTGGAAGAAAAAAATAAAACCAATCAGGTTGAAGAACAATAAAACGGATACATTAATGAATTACCTGTTAAAAGTTACCTTCCTACTGATGCTGGGATCCTTTGTCTGTATGCCGGCGCAGGCACAAAAAAGAACCAGCAGGAAAAAAATGGCCTCATCACCCAAATCAATGGTGAAACAGGTAGAGGCAGTAAACCTTGCTGATACCTCTTCTCCAAAAGTAGTCACTATCACATCTGCATTCAAGCCTTATTTGAAGGATGCGGTTAAGGTTAATTTTACTGCCGCATCACCTGTGATCGATTCATCAAAAATTCCGGTTACTTACAGCATACCTTCTCAAAATCTTTTCTTTACATTTCAACCCGTAGCCATTCAGCCACTTGCCCTGGCATTTGATACGGGTTATGCCTGGAATAATGATCATTACATCAAATTTGGTGCGGGTAACTTTAGCAGTGTATTGGGCGAAGCAGGTTTTTCTTTTGGTAACGGACGAAACGCGATAACCAATTTACGTGGAAATTTCGTAACAGCTACCGGTCATCTGCCTTCGCAACAGTCTGCTAAATGGGGATTGGATATCCTGTCGGTTCTCCATACAAAGAATAACCATGAATGGACCACGCATCCCTACTATCAAAGCAGTACCCAATACCTGTACGGTTATCAGCCCACAACACTTTCTTATCCCAAAGACCAGCTATTGCAAAGGTTTAATACGGTTGGAATAGAAATTGGTTTGCAAAATAAACTGGTGAACACATTTGGTATCAGTTACCATCCACGGATTAGTCTGATAGGCTTCTCAGATAATCATGAGAACCAGGAAAGAAACCTGATTATTAAAGCGCCCATCAATAAATCTTTTGGAAAGATATATGCTATCGATCTTGAGATGGGTGCAGATATTTCTGCAACTACTGTGCCGATGGTACCCAATTACCTGGATATTAAGAATAATCTTTTCTATGTTAATCCATCCATACAGTTAAAAACACCTAATTTAAAACTACTTGCAGGTATACGGCCTTCATGGGATAACCAGTCTTTTTCTACCCTGCCAAATATTACAGTAGAAGCAAAGGTTACTGAGGTTGGTCTGGTATTGGAAGCGGGCTGGATTGGGTATTACAAAAAAAATACGATGCGTTCTTTGGCCGGAATGAATCCTTTTATTGGTCAGCTTAGCGGTTTACAGAATACCCGTATACGGGAGCAGTATGCCGGTATTAAGGGAGCAACAGGCAATCACTTTACATACGAGGTTAAGGCTTCATTACTGCAATTAAACAACCAGGCGCTGTTTGTAAATAATTTGGGAGATGGCAAAACCTTTTCTGTTTTATTCGAGCCTGAGATGAAAGCGTTACGATTGCATGGAGAGATAGGCTATACTGTTCAGGAAAAAATATCATTGATTGCCAGTGCCACTTATACGCAATATTCATCACTGACTGTTAATGAAAAACCATGGGGATTATTGCCCATTGAAGCAACCGGCACTGTAAAATGGAAAGTATTAAAAGACCTTCAATTAAAAGCGGATCTTTTTGTATGGGAAGGGGCAGCTTACAGGGATTTAACACTACAAGCTAAAAGAGCGGGTGCTGTGGCGGATCTGAATATAGGCGCTGAGTTCGCGGTAATGCCTAAACTGGCTATCTGGCTTCAAATGAACAACCTGTTTAACGCAACTTATCAACGTTGGAATCAATATCCTGTTCTGGGTACCCAGGTTTTGGCAGGAGTTGTATATTCGTTCAGGTAAAACCGCCCGTTGAATGCAAGATCATCTCTATAAATACCTGGTATTAAACAGCAAGCTGAGTATTCCACAGCTTGGAAATATTGTTATGGTTACTGAGCCGGCCTCAGTTGATCACACCACTATGCAATTATTGCCTCCCAAATCTGTTTTTCATTTTGAAGAAAAAAAAGTGGTTTCTGCTAACAAATCATTTTTTATTTTTTTGGCAGAGGAAATGGGGGTAGAGGAAGTGGATGCATCCAGGTTTTTTCTGAATTTTTCCGGGCAGTTGCACCAGGATATTCAGGAAAAGCCAAAAGTTGTTTTAAACGGTATTGGCCATTTTTCAAAAGGAGTGGGCGGTAATATTGTATTTACACAGGATACCGGTGCAGAGGAACTATTTCCTGCCATCACTATTGAAAAGGAAATAAGTGAAGAAACCGAATTTATTGAAAATCACAAAGATTATTGGTGGTTCTATGCAATTATTTTATTCGTAATGGGCTTAGGGGCGATTTTCTATTACTATGTATAATTTTGTACAATTTTTATTTGCTAATCATGTTTGAAAAGTATGCCTGAACTAATTTCTTTTTCGCATTGTCCTGCCTGTAATTCTGAATCAGTTTATCCTGCATTATCGGCAAAAGATTATACAGTATCCGGTGAGCTATTTGAGATATGGCATTGTGATGATTGTTCGTTGCGGTTTACACAGCCTATTCCTGCTGCCGATAAGATAGGTGCTTATTACCAGTCTGCCGGCTATATCTCACATTCAGATACTGCCAAAGGTTTGATTAACCGTTTATATCACTTTGTTAGAACCCATAGTTTACAAACGAAAAGAAAACTGCTGCAACAGGCTACCGGTAAACAGAAAGCTACCCTGCTTGATATTGGCGCGGGTACAGGCGCCTTTGTACATACCATGAAGCAGGCGGGGTGGGAAGTTACCGGCCTGGAACCCGAAGAGAATGCCCGTAAGGTGGCTTTTGATAAATATGGCATTCAATTAGTTTCGCCCGATCATTTGTTTCAATTGGGGAAAGCTTCCTTAGATGCCATTACTTTATGGCATGCGCTAGAGCATGTGCATGACCTGCATGGCTATTTCGAACAATTTTATTACCTTCTAAAACGGGGTGGCAGCCTGGTGATTGCCGCTCCCAATTATACCAGTTATGATGCAAAAGCATATAAGGAGTATTGGGCCGCATACGATGTGCCGCGCCATCTCTATCATTTCTCACCAAAAAGTATGGAACTACTGGGAGACGTAAAAGGATTTTGGCTGGCAGACAGTAAACCCATGTGGTTTGATAGTTTTTATGTATCCATGCTAAGCGAAAAATACAGGCATGAAAGTGGAAACCTGATAGGAGCGTTATGGAATGGATTGCTCTCAAATATCAAAGCCATTTTCAACAAAGAGAGTAGTAGTTCAGTGATCTATATCTTCACTAAAAAATAATAGCCGGCATTACTTTTTCTGCAGTGTTTAATTACTAATTGAATTTCACTTCAAAGAGTTTGGGCCAAAATTTTCCTGTAATAAAAAATCGTTTACCCACGCTATCATAAGCGATCCCGTTTAAAACGGCAGCATTGGCCTGGTCTTCATCGGAGATGGCACCCGGTGCATATTTGTTCAGTACATAAGAAAAATCCGCTTTCGCTACCACGTTACCGGTTGCTGGATCAATCTTCACAATCGTATTGGTGGTATACACGTTCGCGTAAATAAATCCATTCACATATTCCAGTTCGTTGATGCTGGCTAAAGGACCATTATTGTCTGTTACGCCTACCACTTTTACCACCTGAAAATTAACAGGGTCCCTGTAATATAAATTGTTTGATCCATCATCCATGATCAGGTATTTGCCATCATTGGTCATACCCCAGCCCTGGCCCGTATAACTGAACTCTCCCAGTTTTTTGAATGTGGTAAAATCATATACAAAGCATTTATATTCTTTGTAAGTAAGTTGATAGATCTTGCCATTTAATACAGTCATTCCTTCCCCAAAATATTCTTTCGCTAAAGTAATTTTTTGAATATCCTTTCCTGTTAACAGATCAATTTTAGCCAGTTTACTCTTCCCCTTATAATCAGGATCTCCGGTACTTTCATAGATAGCATTGTCATGCCATTCCAGCCCTTCAGTATAGGAACCGGTATTGTGGGGATACACATTGGTGATGGTATAATTTAATACAGCCGGTACCGTGTTTTGAGGGATTTCGGTATTATCGGTGTCTGTGGTATTAGTACAGGCCGATAACAAACTGAGCAGTGTAAGGAAAAGAATTGAATACTTCATAACGGTAAATTGCGACAAAAATAGGTAAGTTATAACTGTCGCTTCGTTAAAAATGGTCGCACAGGTTTCGGTAAATCATACATTAAATCTAAAATGCATCACATCCCCATCTTTCACTATATACTCTTTCCCTTCAATGCGCAAGCGTCCGTTTTCCCGGCAGGCGGCTTCGCTGCCGTATTTGATAAAGTCTTCATAAGCGATCACTTCCGCTTTAATAAAACCTTTCTCAAAATCGGTATGTATCACACTGGCGGCCTGAGGCGCTTTCCAGCCTTTGTGAATGGTCCATGCCCGCACTTCCAGTACACCGGCAGTAAAATAAGTATCCAGGTTCAATAATTTGTAGGCAGAGGTAATTAACCGGTTTAGCGCCGGTTCTTTCATATGGTATTCTTCCATAAACATCTGCTTGTCTTCAGCCGATTCCATCTCTGCTATCTGTGCCTCTACATTGTTGCACATCACAATTACTTCTGCGCCTTCTGCTTTGGCTGCAGCGGCTAATGCGTCAGAGAATTTATTGCCTGTATGCATACTGGCTTCATCAACATTGGCAACGTACAGAACAGGTTTATCTGTTAATAAGAACAGGTCGGCTATCACTATTTTTTCTTCCTTATCTAATCCCAGTGTATGAATATTTTTTCCTTTTTCGAGATGCGCTTTACAGCGTGACAGAATTTCAAATTCAGCTTTAGCCTTGGTATCGCTGCCTACGCGGGCCATTTTTTCGACACGGTGCCATTTTTTCTCAACACTATCCAGGTCCTTCAGTTGTAATTCGGTTTCTATAATCTCTTTATCGCTGATAGGGTTAATGGCGCCTTCTTCGCGTAAAACATTTTCATCTTCAAAACAACGTATCACATGAATAATGGCGTCTACCTCACGGATATTCCCCAAAAATTTATTGCCCAATCCTTCTCCCTTACTGGCGCCACGCACCAGGCCCGCGATATCTACAATCTCCAGTTGGGTTGGAACCGTCCGGTTAGGAAGCACCAGTTCCGCCAGTTTGTCCATGCGTTCATCAGGCACATCCACCAGGCCCACATTGGGTTCAATGGTACAAAAACGGTAATTGCTCGCCTGTGCCTTGGCGCTATTGCTGACTGCATTAAATAAAGTTGATTTACCTACGTTTGGTAGTCCCACGATGCCTGCTTGTAAAGCCATAATTCAAACTATTTTTCGAGCCGCAAATATAGCCAGATTTGGGGGCAAAATGGGTTCTAAATGCTGATATCCCTGAATTTGTTATTTTCACCACAGAAACTACCCGTATGGCCCTGAACTATGTTTGGATACTGTTCTTTATCATTGGTTTAATTATCGCATTGATCAAGCTGGTTGTGTTTCATGATTATGAGATATTCAAAAAACTGGTGGAAGGTATTTTTGATGCATCCAAATCATCCGTTATGGATATTGGCCTGCCCTTAACCGGTGCGATGGTATTTTTTATGGGGCTGATGAATATAGGGGAAAAGGCAGGGGCGGTTAATTTTTTGGCCAGGTTACTCAATCCGTTTATGAAAAGGATATTTCCTGAAGTACCGGATAAACACCCTGCCATGGGGCAGATGGTGATGAATTTCAGCGCCAATATGCTTGGCCTGGATAATGCGGCAACCCCTTTTGGTTTAAAAGCCATGGAAAGCCTGCAAACACTCAATCCAAACAAAGAAACGGCCAGTAATTCACAGATCATGTTCCTGGTACTGCATACCAGTGGCCTTACCCTGATACCGCTTTCGATTATTGCTTACCGGGTTAGTGGTGGAAGCGCCAATCCTACCAGTGTATTTGTACCGTTGATGCTGGCTACTACAGTTGCCACCATTGCCAGTATCGTTATTACCGGGCTATACCAACGGCTCCGTTTTGACCGTGTATTGGTATTGTGGCTGGGAGGTATCATTACCGCTATCTTTTTATTTGCCTGGTATATCTATGGGTTGCCTTCGCAAAAAAACAGTCCTACGCCCAGTTTTTTTACGAAAGAAACCTTTAGTAATGTGTTGGGCAATATCATTCTGTTTCTGATTATTGCCACTTTTATTATTGGCGGATTTGTTAAAAAGATTAATGTTTTTGATGCTTTTATTGAAGGGGCAAAACATGGATGGGATGTGATTGTTAAAGTGATTCCTTACCTGGTTGGTTTACTGGTTGCGATCAGGGTGTTCCGCGATAGTGGGGCGCTGGATGCTATCATACAAGGGATTAGTTGGTGTTTTGTTCAGGTTGGGATGACCAGTGATTTTGTGCCTGCATTACCCGTTGCCATTATGCGTCCTTTTAGTGGGGGGGGATCAAGAGGATTAATGCTGGATATTTTTAAAACCTATGGCGCGGATAGTTTTATCGGACAGTTAGCTTCTACTTTCCAGGGAAGTGCAGACACCACTTTTTATATTATCGCTTTGTATTTTGGAAGTGTGGGTATTAAAAAAGTACGGTATGCTATCTGGGCCGGTATGCTGGCAGACCTGCTTGGCGTAATTGCCGCAGTAGGTATTGCTTATATCTTTTTTAAATAAGTAAGACTGCTGTTTGGTTCATTTTGTTTCAGCCATTTCCAGTACCATCTTCCATTCTTCGTCTTTTACAGCACCCACGGATAGCCTGCCCAATCTTACCAGATCCATATTGGCCAGGCGCTTATCTGCTTTTATCTGAGCCAGTCTAACCGGTTTCTTTAATTTTTTATAAGGTTTAAAATCAACTACCAGCCATGCCGGGTCATTCGTGGTTGGATCGGGGTAAGATTCTTTTACCACTTTCGCGATACCTACAATTTCCATCCCTTCATTACTATGGTACCAGAAGGCGAGGTCGCCTTTTTTCATTGACCGGAGATTGTTGCGTGCGGTATAATTACGCACCCCATCCCAAATAGTCTGACCGTCTTTTTCAAACTGCTCCCAACTATATTTAACCGGTTCAGATTTGATCAACCAATAGTTCATGGGTAATTAGGAATTAATAATTAATAATTATTCTCACCATCCGCTTGCCAGCACATCAGCCAGATGCAGCACTTTTAAACCGGCGCCTTTGTGTTTATTGCATCCATCAATATGCATCAGGCAACTCATATCGGTACTGATCAGGTATTCTGCTCCTGTGGCTGCAGCATTGGTTACCTTCTGGTCGCCCATGGCAATGCTGATGGGTTCAAACTTTACAGCGAATGTGCCCCCAAATCCACAACAGGTTTCCACCTCATTCATCTCTACCAGTTCCAGCCCTTTTACTTTGCTCAATAATTGCCGGGGCTCATTTTTTATTTTGCATTCACGTAAGGCGGCACAACTATCGTGGTAGGTAGCTTTGCCATTAAATATGGCCCCTATGTCATCTTTTTTTAAAATATGAATCAGGAATTCAGAAAATTCAAAAATTCTTTCAGCTGTTTTTTTGGCAAGTGCCATATCTGATGAGTTTTCGAATAGGGTAGTATAGTAATTCCTTACAAATCCCGCGCAACTGGCGCTGGGGGTAACTATGTAATCCGAACCTGAAAAATCGTTGAGGAATTTTTTACAAACTTCTTTTGACTCACCCCAAAAACCCGCGTTAAAAGCAGGCTGTCCGCAACAGGTTTGCCGGGTATTATAAGTGATAGAGCAACCTGCTTTTTCCAGCACTTTCACCATATTGAAAGCAACCTGCGGATATAACTGATCGATAAAGCAGGGGATAAACAATTGTACATTCATGTTAACTGTAACTGGGTGATGATCTATTTTAATTTCCTGTTTAAAGCTATCATTTTTATGGCAGTAATGGCTGCTTCTTCGCCTTTATGACCATGTTTACCGCCAATACGATCGAGGGCCTGTTGTTCATTATCTACCGTAAGTACACCAAAAATAACGGGTACATCAAGAGAGAGATTCAATTGCAGTACCCCATCTGTTATGGCTTTGCATACATAATCGAAATGTGGCGTATCGCCCCTGATTACGGTTCCTAATGTGATATACGCATCGGGCAATACTTTACAATAGGTATAATGATTTTTAATGGTGAAGGGAATTTCAAAAGCGCCTGGAACGGTTACTATTTTATACTTCACACCCTGTTGCCTGCATATTTTTTTTACGCCTGTTGCTAATTTGTTGGTGATAGGTGCATTCCATTCGGTCTTTACTATCACAACAAAGGCATCCTTAATTACAGGGATGCCTTTATTTACAGAAGTATTGCCTTTAGTAGCCATCGGGTTACATTTTGCTAATTTTTTTCTACACTTAAACGGTAAATATATTTATCAGCCTGAAAACCTTTATCTGTTTTCGGAAATTTATTTTTCAGTTCTTTATACAGTTCCAGCGCTTCTTTGGGTTTGCCATTGGTTTCTTCCAGTAAAGCGGCGCGGAAAAGGTATTCGGCAGAATTGTTTTCATCCTTTTCAAAAGCAGTCGCGGCTTTTTTATAATTTTCGATGGCCTCTTCTTTTTTATTGAGTTCTGAATAGGCATCTCCCAAACAACCATAGGCAAGTAATTGTACCTGGCGTGCACGGGTTGAAAAGTCTTTCAGGTATTTAACCGCGTTATTAAAATCGCCCAGTTTCAGGTAGCTCACACCCGCGTAGTATTTAGCAAGGTTGGCGGCTTTGGTACCACTGTAATTTTTAAGCACAAACAGAACACCCTTGCTTTGTCCATCACCATTCAGAACCAGGCTGGAAGAATCAACACTAAAATATTCCTGTGCTTTATATAAATATTCCGCTGCTTTTTCTTCTTTTGGTTTTAGTATGTATTCATTATAACCATACCAGCCACCGGCGCCAAGTATAATAATGGCCAGACCAATCAGGGTTGGTTTTTGAAATTTATCCCAGAAACCCTGCATTCTCACTAGGGTCAGATTCGTTTCTTCATGCTTCTCAGTCATACTTTTTTTTTATAAATTTCGGTGTAATGATTTAGTAATTTTTCTTTCTATGGGGTTAGTCAACATCAAATACAAAGTTCTGGTCGGCATACACATCCTTGAGTAACTCGCTGTCATCGGGCCATGGGCTTTCTTCCGCAAATTTCACACTCTCATCTACCACTAATCCCACCCTGCTATCAATGGCTTTCAGTTCTTCTTCCGTTGCGAATGAATTGGTTAAAATGGTAGTACGTACTTTGCCAATCGGATCCTGATCCTTGTATTCATCTACTTCTTCCTTGGAACGGTATTTTTGCGGATCGGAGATAGAATGACCTTTATAGCGGTAAGTTTTTAATTCCAGCAGGGTAGGGCCATCGCCTTCGCGGGCTCTCTTAATGGCACGTGCCACACTTTCGTGTACGTTCTCTGGGGTCATGCCATCCACTTTATCAGCGGGCATATCATAGGCATCGGCCAATTTATAAATATCCACTACATTACTGGTACGTTCAATAGAAGTACCCATGGCATAATTGTTATTTTCGCAAATAAAAATTACCGGCAGTTTCCATAACATGGCCAGGTTAAAGGTTTCATGTAAGATGCCCTGGCGCGCGGCGCCATCGCCAAAAAAACAAACGGCTACATTTTTGGTACCCTTGTATTTTTCAGCAAATCCTAAACCCGCGGCGGTGCCTATCTGGGCGCCAACAATACCATGCCCCCCAAAAAAACGATGTTCCAGACTAAAAAAGTGCATACTGCCACCTTTGCCTTTGGAACAACCTGTTGCCTTACCATATAGTTCAGCCATACAGGCGTTTGGCGACATTCCCTTGGCTAATCCCAAACCATGGTCGCGGTAAGCCGTAATAAAGGGATCATCAGGCGCTGTTGCAGTCATACAACCTGCTGCAATGGCTTCCTGACCAATATAAGCATGGAAAAATCCACGGATTTTACCAGCCATTTTGTACATTTCTTCAGCCTTTAACTCGAACTGGCGAATTAACTGCATCAGTTCATACCAATAGAGGTAAGTTTCTTTTGAAAATTTCGTTGCCAAATGAGCTAAATTTTAGAGGGGCAAATATAGGAGGAAAAGTTAGAAGTTAGGAGTTTAGAGTCAGGCCTCCTGTAAAAAAGGGTATCCATAGTCTACCGGCGGATTAAAGGTTTCTTTAATGGTTCGGGCGCTTAACCAGCGATAGAGATTCAGCATGCTTCCGGCTTTGTCATTAGTACCGGATGCCCTTGCTCCGCCAAAAGGCTGCTGGCCCACCACGGCCCCTGTTGGTTTATCATTGATATAAAAGTTACCCGCCGCATTTCTGAGCGTATTAGTGGCAAGTTCAACAGCGGCTCTGTCCTGGGCCAGTATGGCGCCCGTTAAAGCATAAGAAGAAGTTGCATCTAAGAGATGAAGGGTCTCTTCAAACTTATCTGCATTATATACATAGACAGTGAGCACGGGGCCGAAAATTTCCTCACACATGGTAACATATTTCGGATCTTTTGCTTCTATTACAGTGGGCTCAATAAAATACCCCTTTGTTTTACTGTAGTTTCCTCCCACCCAAATGGCTGCTTTTTTATCTTTTTTGGCCCTGTCAATGTATTTGGTGATACTATTAAATGATTTTTCATCAATTACCGCATTCACAAAATTGCTGAAATCCTCCACCGTACCCATTTTCATGGATTTGATGGCAGCTACCAGTTTTGTTTTCACTTCCGCCGCCATATTACTGGGAATATAGGCTCTGGAAGCAGCGGAACATTTTTGTCCCTGGTATTCAAATGCGCCCCTTGCCAGTGCAGTAACCACAGCATCAACCTGGGCGCTTTTGTGCGCGATTACAAAATCCTTTCCTCCGGTTTCTCCTACAATTCTTGGGTAGGAACGATAATTGCCTATATTCTCACCAATCACTTTCCACATATGATTAAATACACCGGTTGAACCGGTAAAATGTACCCCGGCAAATTCTCTATGTGCAAAACAAACTTTGCCCAGTGTGGGGCCGTCTACAAAAACAAGGTTGATTACGCCATCCGGCAGTCCGGCTTCTTTCAGGATACGCATAAACATTTGAGCGGCGTATATCTGTGTATTAGCGGGTTTCCATACTACGGTATTGCCGCACATAGCGGCAGAGGTAGGCAGGTTTCCACCTATGGCGGTAAAGTTGAAAGGGGTAATGGCCAGCACGAATCCTTCCAGCGGGCGCCATTCAAGACGGTTATGCATGCCAGGGGAAGAGATGGGTTGCTGTTTATAAATCTCACTTAAAAAGTGAACGTTAAACCGTAAAAAATCGATCAGTTCACAGGCGCTGTCTATTTCTGCCTGGTAAGCATTTTTACTCTGCCCGAGCATAGTGGTACCATTAATATGAAAACGATACCTGGTAGCCAGGAGATCCGCCGCTTTCAAAAAAATATGCGCCCTGTTTTCCCAGCTCATGTCAGACCAGGCCTCTTTTGCTTTCAACGCTGCTGAAATAGCCAGATTAACATGCTTTTCTTCCCCTGCATGAAAATAGCCAAGCGTATGTGCCATTTCATGCGGCGGATGAATCGCTATTTTTTTCCCTGATTTCACTGCTTTTCCGCCAATATACATGGGTATTTCAATGGCCTTCTTCTTCAGTTCAGCCAAAACTTTTTTCAGCGAAGCTCTTTCCGGGCTACCCGGTGCGTATTGCAGTACGGGTTCATTAACAGGCATGGGGTAAGAAAAATAGCCAAGACTCATAGGGGTCGTTTTTAGTTTGCTTCTGCAAGGTAAGCAACAAATTTTAGTTAAGTGGAAAGGGGTAAATGGTCTCTTCCAAAATTATCAGTTACTTTGCGGCTATGGCTATCATACTATTTGATAATGCATTTCGCAGATCACTGTTACCTTTCACTTATACAAAAGCAGTAGCGGATATCCGTTTTGGAATATGTTCTGTTAAGGAGAGATGGGCATTTTTTTCACAGGATCCGGTATACGTTCATACCGATAAATACCTGCAGGTATTGTATCCCGCACCTGAAGAAGGAGAACATCTATGGATCGATGCCGCTGTTGTGCCTGATGTACATTTAGTAGCCGATATCTTATCTCTAAAACCCGGTTCCTGTTTGGCCGATGAAAAAGGGGTCATAGCCGGAAAAGCTACCATTGATTTTCACTCATTTAATGCTGCCGATTATTTTCATTTGTTTAAGGAGATCATAGATCATGCACCCGTAACCAGGTTGGAGCATCCCTGGCAAATGATGCAGTGGAATGAATCAATGCTTAGGCAGGATTATGACTGGGTGATCCTTGGAAGAATATCTCAACCCCTGCCTTCAACAGTGAATGCGGTAGTACCCTCACATATTTTTATTGAGGAGGGGGCAGAACTATCCTACTGCACATTGAATGCGCGAACAGGACCTATCTATATTGGTAAGAATGCCATAATTATGGAGGGCTCTGTGATAAGAGGCCCTTTTGCAATGGGAGAAAACGCGGTACTTAAAATGAACAGCAGGGTATATGGCGCAACAACACTGGGGCCTTACTGCACGGGTGGTGGTGAGATAAAAAATTCAGTAATGATGGGGTACAGTAATAAAGCACATGATGGTTATTTGGGCGATTCGGTAGTGGGTGAGTGGTGCAATTTTGGCGCGGGCAGTACCAACAGCAATATCAAGAATACGGCAGGAAACATAAAAATTTGGGATATCCATTCAAATAAATATGTTTTTGTCGGACAAAAATGTGGCATTATGATGGGCGACTATTCGCATGCTGCCATTAACTCTTCGTTCAATACGGGAACATCGACAGGCATTTGTTGTAATGTATTTGGAGCAGGATTATTGCCAACCATCATACCTAATTTTAGTTGGGGCGTAAATGGTACAAGGTATGTGTTTGAAAAAGCTTTGGCAGATATTGGGAACTGGAAAAAATTAAAGAACCGGTCATTGAGTGAAGCAGAGATGTTGGTGTTGCAATTTATATTTTCGAAATAATTAATCTGTGATTGTTGCATGGATTGAAAATTTAAAAATGACTAATCCCCAAATTCCTAAAATATAGAATCGTTTATGAGAAAACAAATCGCGGCTGCAAACTGGAAAATGAATTTAACCCTTCAGCAGGGAGAAGCCTTACTGGATGCTATCCTTAGCAGGCCCCATTCATTAAAAGAAAACCAACAGGCAGTATTCGCGGTTCCTTTCCCTTACCTGGCTATGGCACAACAAAAACTGGCAGGTAAAGCGAATGTATTTGTGGCCGCGCAAAACTGTTACAGTAAAAAAAGTGGCGCCTATACCGGTGAAGTTTCTGTGGAAATGCTACAGTCGCTCGGCATTCAATATGTTGTATTAGGGCACTCAGAAAGAAGAGAATATTTTAACGAGAGTAACCAGTTACTGGCCGATAAAGTGACGATATGCCTGGCATATCAGTTACTACCCATTTTCTGTTGTGGTGAGCCTTTGGCTATTCGTGAAGCCAATACGCAAAATGCTTATGTAGCCAAACAACTGGAAGAATCTTTATATCATTTATCCGCGGAGCAGTTACAGAAAGTAGTGATTGCCTACGAGCCCATCTGGGCCATTGGTACAGGTAAAACAGCCAGTAGTGGGCAGGCACAGGAAATGCATGCTTTTATACGCCGGCAACTGGCGGAAAAATATGGCGCTGCCATAGCGGATACCATTTCTATTTTATATGGGGGTAGTGTAAAAGCAGCTAATGCAGTAGAAATATTAGGGCAACCGGATGTAGATGGCGGTTTGGTTGGCGGAGCCTCTTTAATAGCGGATGAATTTGTTGCGATCATCAATGCATTGAAATAAGCAGGAAAAGCCGCAGATCTGCCTGGTGTGAAAATCGTAGTTCTTACTTCATACTTCACACTTATCTTTGCTGCCTTATGAAGTATATCCGGAATTTCTGCATCATCGCACATATTGATCATGGTAAGAGTACCCTGGCCGACAGATTATTGGAGTACACCAAGACCATTGGGTCGAGAGACATGATGAACCAGGTATTGGATGATATGGACCTGGAACGTGAAAAAGGAATCACGATTAAGAGTCATGCGATACAGATTAATTATAACTATAAAGGACAGGAATATGTGCTTAATCTCATTGATACACCAGGGCATGTTGACTTTAGTTATGAAGTAAGCAGGGCATTGGCGGCCTGCGAAGGGGCTTTATTACTGGTAGATGCTTCGCAGGGTATACAGGCACAGACCATCAGCAATTTATACCTGGCGATTGATAATGATCTGGAGATCATTCCCGTGATCAATAAAATTGATATGGATGGCGCCAAAATACCGGAAGTAACCGATCAGATTATTGATTTGATTGGATGTAAGCAGGAAGACATTCTTTTGGCAAGTGGTAAAACGGGTATTGGTATCGAAGAAATATTAGAGGCCATTATTGAAAGGATACCTGCACCATCCGGTAGTTATGATGCACCCCTGCAGGCTTTGATCTTTGATAGTGTTTTCAATAGTTTCCGCGGCATTATTGTGTATTACCGTATTCTGAATGGGGTACTAAAAAAAGGGGATAAGATCCGTTTTGTAGCATCTGGCAATGATTATTTTGCTGATGAAGTAGGGGTACTCAAATTGAGTATGACACCAAAAGATGAAGTAAAAGCGGGTGATGTAGGCTACATCATTACCGGTATTAAAAATGCCAAAGAAGTAAAAGTGGGTGACACTATCACACTGGCCAATAACCCCGGCGAAATGATTCATGGTTTTGAAGAAGTGAAACCCATGGTTTTTGCTGGCATTTTCCCGGTTAATACGGATGATTTTGAAGTACTGCGCGACTGTATGGGTAAACTGCAGTTAAATGATGCTTCATTAGTATTTGAGCTGGAAACCTCACAGGCCCTGGGTTTTGGGTTTAGATGCGGATTTCTGGGATTACTGCATATGGAAATCATCCAGGAACGATTGGAAAGGGAATTCAATCAAACCGTTATTACTACGGTTCCTAACGTAAGTTTTATCGCTTATACCACCAGGGGTGAGAAGATCAACGTGAATAACCCGATTGAAATGCCTGATCCTGTTAAAGTGGCTAAAATTGAGGAGCCTTTTATCAGGGCACAGATCATCACTCAACCTGATTATATCGGTAATATCATGACACTTTGTTTGGGTAAACGCGGTATTCTGATAAACCAGAGTTATCTAACGCCAACACGTGTGGAACTTGTATTTGAAATGCCATTAACAGAAATCGTATTTGATTTCTATGATAAATTAAAAAGTACTACCAGAGGATACGCTTCATTTGATTATACGCCTATCGATTATCGCCAGGCAGATATTGTTAAAATGGATATCCTGTTGAATAATGAAAAAGTGGATGCGTTGAGCGCCCTCATTCATCGCGGGCGTGCAGAGGATTTTGGCAGGAAGTTATGTGAAAAATTAAAAGAGCTGTTGCCCAAACAGCAGTTCCAGATTGCGATACAGGCAGCTATCGGCGCCAAAGTAATTGCCCGTGAAAATATAAGCGCCATGCGTAAAGATGTTACTGCCAAATGTTATGGCGGGGATATCAGCCGTAAAAGAAAGCTCCTGGAAAAACAGAAAGAAGGTAAAAAACGCATGCGGCAGATTGGCAATGTAGAAATTCCGCAGGAAGCATTTCTGGCCGTATTGAAACTGGATTAATGCTATTTTGTTCTGGGATCCACTTCTTGAACCAACGGAACATGTACCCATTTTCCATTTAGCCATTTAAACCCTTCATAACTTCCATAGGGAACAAGGGTATGCTTAACACCGGGTTCCCCATTCTCACTAATCAGATGGGCAAAACTGATCATATCTAAATCGGGATCATAATTCAGTTTAGCATTGGCTTCTTTTTTAAATTCCAAACAAAAACGATAAGCCGGTTGTGCCGGTTTAATGGCGCTATTTGTGTAGGTGAAATACCTTCCTCCAAACAAAGGCCTGTTTTTAGCATCAAAACTGAGTACTTCTATCCACTTTTTAGTACTGCGTGCATCATTCTCATCATATCCCAGCAGGGTATAATAATTTTTATTATTGAATGTTTTTTGAATGATGTTATAATATACGGCGCCGATCCACTGCTCATTCGTTCGAACAGAATCAACCGGGTTATCAGTAAAAGCGGAATTATCGTACAGGGGAATCAATTGCAACGATCCGTTCTGTGTATGAAATTGTATGGCGCCTTTCTGCCGGTAATACGTAAAGTCTTTCATGATCTGCCAGGTAATAATCCGGAAACTGCTATCCGGCGCGTATAACCTCGAGATCGTTTGTAAAGAATCAAAAGGGTAAGAAAAAGAATAAGGCACTTTCAGTGCCTGCACCAGTGCCCTTGTAAAAAAACTATCCGCTACTGCCCGTTCTGCCGCTTCCGGTGCATTTACAATATCATTGGCGTAGTTGCGCATATTCTCTTCCAACTGTGTCAATAGCTGCACAGTAGCAACGGGTTTACGTTGCGCTTGTAGTGCCATGAAAAAAAAACAGGCAACGATGATAAGAGGAATACGCTTCATAACTGTTCAGTTTCTGTTCCGCGATACAAATATCCTGATCTGTGCCGGTCATAGTATCACAAAAAGAAAAATTTAAGCTTTTATTTGTTAGTTAAGAAATGGGCAAACTCAACAAGACTGTTAAACCGAAGATCAATCAGTGGATCCGGGTAGGGCGTTTCGGGATGTGTGGTGGCCATAAAAACAGTATGCATGCCTGCATTTCTTCCGAAACCCATATCACTGATCCGGTTACCTGCTATGATGCTTTTAGCGAAGTTAATCTCCGGAAAATCCTGCTTTGCCTGAAATGCCATACCGGGTTGGGGTTTCCGGTTAATAGAATCATCAGCCAGATCGGCACAGTAATATATTTTATCGATACGCCCTCCCGCCTGGTTGATCTTTGCTACCATTTGGTTGTGAATATTGTCGAGATCGTTAACCGTCATCAATCCCTTGCCTACACCTTTCTGGTTAGTGGTTACAACAATTCTCCCAAACAGTTTCGACAGGATAGCAATCGCTTCAGGAATAGCATCATAAAAACGAAATTCATCCCAGTTGCGTATATAATCATTTTCCTTATCATGATTGATCACACCATCACGATCTAAAAATAAGGTCCAGCTACTATTTATATTTTTTACATCAAGCATATCAATTGGTTAATTCGGTCTGTGCTTTCAGGTAATCTTCCGGTATACCTATGTCAATAAAATAGCCTTGCTGTTCCATTCCATAAATTTTTCTGCTGCCATAATATTTTTGCAGGTAATCTGTTTCGAAGGAGCATTTATCCGGTAATGTCTCTTTTAAAAATGCTTCTCTGTTCAGAATATAAACACCACCGTTGATTAACCCTTTTTTATAAAACTGTTTCTCTTTAAATAGTGCGATACGCTGATCAGGATTTAATTCCACTACACCGTATCTTTCAAAATTTTCCATGGCCTTCAGTGCCAGTGTACAATCTGCCTGGTGTGCTTCATGAAATTCGGCCTGGGAAACAAGATTTGTTTTGAATATACTATCGCCGTTTACCACTACTACCTGTTGGTCATGCGCATAAGTGCAAGCCAGTTGTATGGCGCCTCCGGTACCCAGTGGTTCTTTTTCGATCACCAATTGATAATTGCCTTCAGGCAGATATTCCGAAAGATAGTTGGTAAATGCCTCGGACCGGTATCCCAATGAAAATATGAACCGCTCAATCCCCTGCTTTTGCAGATGAGTGATCACGTACGAAATAAAAGGTTGGTTATTTACGGGGGCCATACACTTGGGCAGGTCAGGAACCGCATCCCGTAACCTGGTTCCCAGGCCACCGGCCAGAATGATCGCTTCTTTTACCGGCATTAGCCAAAAATTTTTGCTTCCACCAGTTCACAAATAATGTGTCCGATCAAAATATGACTTTCCTGTATTCTTGGCGTGTCGGTAGAGGGTACGTTAAACAGGTAGTCACTCAGTTCTTTCATTTTTCCGCCACTGGCGCCCGTCAGGCCGATGGTAATCACCCCTTTTTCTTTGGCAGTAGCGAATGCATTCAATATGTTTTTTGAATTACCGGAAGTACTCAGGCCTACCAACACATCGCCCGCCACGCAGGTGCCATCTACTATTCTGGAATAGATAACATCGTAACTATAATCATTAGCTACGGCCGTCAGGTAAGAGGTATTGCAATGCAAAGCTTCTGAAGGCAGGGCTTTTCGGTCTATGTAAAATCTGCCGGAAAACTCTGCAGCCAGGTGTTGTGCATCTGCCGCGCTGCCACCATTGCCACAGAATAAAACTTTTTTACCCGTTTTAAAAGCATTGGTAATTACATCAATGGCAGATGCTATGTTCTCCTGCATTTTTTCATCAGCCAGCAATTGGCTTTTAACATCGATGGAAGCGGAAATAATAGAGGCGATTTTTGTCTTCATAAGTATGGTTGCTTGTTAATGATCTTATTGAATGGTCCAGCTCGTTAAGCCATGTTTGGTAAACTGATAGGGACTGATTTTCCCGCCAAAATTATGTAAGGTTTCGATTACCGGGTACCTGCTATTACCCGGGCAGTAAAATATCATAAATCCACCCCCACCTGCACCGCTTATTTTACCCCCTGTGGCGCCTGATTTTTTGGCAGCCGTATATATTTCTTCCATACTGTTATTGGAAATATTAGCAGCCATGTTTTTTTTTTGTTGAAATCCATAATCGAGTATTTCCCCTATATGATCCAGGTTACCTATCAACAGTGCTTCTTTCATCATTTTTGCCTGTTCTTTTAACTGGTGCATGGCATCAATACTTTTGGTATTGTTTTCCCTAACGTTTTTTTGTTGTTCTTTAATGATGGTAGCCGATTCGCGGGTGGTAGACGTGAAATACAGTACCAGGTTATGTTCCAGCTCGTTCAAGTAATCCTGTCTTATTCTCAGCGGGTTTACGATCACTTTATCATTGGCATAAAACTCCATAAAATTAAATCCACCAAAAGTGGCTGCATACTGGTCCTGCCTGCCACCTGCCAGTTGAAGGTCATTCCGCTCAATTTCATAGGCATAATGGGCCATATCATACTCGCCAAGCGGTAGTTTCAGCATTTCGGCAAAGGCGCCAATAATGGCAACTACTAATGTACTCGACGTTCCTAAGCCACTCCCTGCCGGCGCGTCTACAAAAGTAGAAAGGTGAAAGCCCTTCATGGTAAAAGGATGGTCCTGCTGTATCCGGTTATATACGCCTTTGAGCAGGTCCAGTTCCCCTGTAATGGGTAGTTGCCGGCCCCAGGCATATTCCTGCCTTTGTTTTTTATCCAGCGATTCTATAATGATCAGGGGCTCATTCAATGACTCTATGGTGGCATGGGCATGCAGAGACAGGGTAGCATTCAGGATGGCTCCTCCGAATTCATCACTGTACGGACTCACATCAGTTCCGCCTCCGGCTAAACCAATTCGTAACGGCGCTTTGCTGCGATAGATCATGTAATGTTTTACTTTATGGAAACAGTGGCAAGAAATATATCAAAGGCGCTCATCAGCCAGTTGCAAAATGGCTCCGGCTAATTTTTGCCAGCTATACTTTTTTTTCTCTTCGCGAAGATGCGGTAAAAAAAAGTTTTCACCTAATTCGTACAGTTGCAGGATGCCCGTTGCAATTGAAGTGGGGTCAGGCGCTGTAACTACTCCTACTTTCCCGTTGGGCACAAGATCAGGCAGTCCGCCTACATTGGTTACCAGCATGGGTTTTTCAAAATGATAGGCAAGGGGGGTTACGCCGCTTTGGGTGGCATTGCGGTAAGGTTGTATTACAAAATCCGCGGCACTCAGGTAATAGCCTACTTCACTATCCTGAATAAAGTCTGTACGTAAGATGAGTTGGGATGAAATACCCAGCTCCGCGATTAATTCATCATATTCTTTCCGGTTCTCATAAAATTCACCGGCCACCAGTAACCTGATATTGGATGCACGGATGCGTACATCATTCATGGACCTTAACAGCAAATCAAGGCCCTTGTATTTTCGGATGAATCCAAAAAATAAAATGATTTTATCCTCCAGGGGTAGCCCTAATTTTTTTCTCGCCTCTTCTTTCTGAATGGCCCCTCCAAAATTATCATACAATGGATGAACCACCTGTAGCGACGGTTTGGATGTAAAGGAAAAAAGATCGTTTCTTACGCTTTCACTCATCGTGATAAAAGCATCAACCGGTTTTACAAAATATTGGGTGAAGGGTTTGTCGCCCAAACGTTTCTCATGCGGTATTACATTATCGGCGATACAAACGACGCGGGTGAAGCTATTCTTTTTTACAATACGTAAAATAGTCCCCAAACAAGGCCCCATCAATGGCAGCCAGTAACGTACAATTACAAGGTTAGGTTTTTGTTTACGTATTTCATTCCCGATCAGTACCCAGTTAAAGGGATTGATTGAATTGATGCAGGCTTTAATTTTTATATCCGATGGTGCGGGTTCTGTTGAATACTGCGTGCTTCCGGGAAATAAGAAACCCGGATATTGTAAGGAGAAAGTATAGATACTGGTTTCAAAACCCTGGCGGCTGAACTGCCTCGCCAGCCGCTCATCAAAAGAAGCCAAGCCACCGCGCAGGGGCCAGGCAGGACCAATGATGATTGTTTTTTTAGACATCGTTAGAATTTTAGCAAAAGTTTCGGCAGAGGGATTTTGTGAGTCGTGAGAATATTTTTTCTTGTTTTTCTCACGACTCACGATGCACTTCTCATGTTGCATGTTTCAAGAATCAATCCCTGACGTTGTTTCAATCAAATAGCTGTTTCTTTCCGTTGCGTTCCTCGCTACCAGTTCTGCAATAAAGCCGGTTAAGAATAATTGCATACCTATGATCATGGTGGTGAGGGCAATATAGAAAGCTGGCCGGTTGGTTAAACTAAAATCAACAGAAACAAATTTCGCTACTACCAGGTAGATGCTTGCCATTAAACCGATCATAAAAAACAGGGTACCCAGTAAACCAAAAAACTGCATGGGTCTTTTGCCAAATTTTCCGAGGAACATGATGGTTGCCAGGTCAAGAAAGCCGTTCACAAATCTTCGCCATCCAAATTTGGTGATGCCATATTTGCGGGGGCGATGTTCCACTACTTTTTCACCAATTTTTCTAAAACCACTCCATTTGGCCAGGATGGGGATATAGCGGTGCATCTCACCATATACTTCAATGCTCTTGACTAATTTCTTTTTATAGGCCTTGAGCCCGCAATTAAAATCATGCAGGGGAATGCCGGAATTGGCCCTGGCTACCGCATTGAATAATTTAGAAGGAATATTTTTTTTGAAAGTGTTATCATATCTTTTTTTCTTCCAGCCGCTAACCATATCAAAACCGTCTTCCATGATCATACGGTGCAGTTCAGGTATTTCATCAGGCGAATCCTGCATATCAGCATCCATAGTAATGATCACATTACCCTGTGCGGCTTTAAAGCCTTCGTTCAGGGCAGCGGATTTTCCATAATTCCGCTGGAACTTGATGCCTTTGAAATTTGAATTTTCAATGCTTTTTTTTTCAATGAAGTCCCAGCTATCATCGGTACTTCCATCATCTACCAGGATCACTTCATAGGTGAGCTGATTTTTTGTAGTCACGGATTCTATCCAGCTACACAATTCAGGCAATGATTCGTCTTCATTGAATAAGGGAACAATAATTGATACGTCCATACAATGGTATTATTCAGCGAATTTTTCTTCTTTTCTGATGGCTAATGCTATCAGGAGTGATTTAACAAAATTCCAAACGATGGAAGTGCCCAGGCCAAGAAAAATAGTCTTAAAAGTAGTTTGCTTAGCTTCCGCATCCATTTTTTTCATCGCGTCATCAATCTGTTCTTCCGTTGCCCCGAATTTCTCCATCATCTTAAGCGCTTTCTCCTTACTTATCTCAAACACTTTGGCTGTAAGTTCTGAATCCAATAGATTGAATAAAACATAATTACCAATGGCTTCAGTGATAGCGATGACTATGTACGCGACAAAAACAAATTTCAATGCATCCTTAAAGGTCAATACATTATTGTTTCTTTTGCGCAAACTTAGTCCGGCAATAATCAACATGACTATAACATAAGGAACAAAACTGCTTATGCCAATCACAGAAACAAAAATGGCAGTTCCGCCAATGCCCCATGCGCCAAAATTAATCAGCAGAAAAATGAGTCCGCCAATAACGCCGTATTTAATACCCTCATTAAAAACATTTTGTTTCATAAGATTATATTTTATTGTTTTTTTTAGTCATATGGAATTCGCCTAATTATCATCCCGTTTAGTGATAAATATGATTATGGCTCATTGCATAAAATTATTTTTTAGTTTAAAGTTAATTTTCCTTTGTTAAGAATGCCCAGGATTTTTCCAGTCAGTTCCCTTTCCAGGAAAGGAGTGTTGGCAGATTTGGTTTTGAGATGCTGTTTGGTAAGAACAGTAATACCCGTTGGGCTAAATAACGTAAGTTCTGCTATGGCGCCTTCGCTGATATTCGTTTGCGGCAATCCGAAGATAGTACGGGCATTCAAAGAAAATAATTGTACCAACCTGTCTTTGGTCAGTTCAGGAAGCAGGTGATTAATCACCGCGAAGCTTGTTTCCAGCCCGGTCATCCCATTTTTGGCATATTCAAATTCGCAGGTTTTATTATCCCAATCCTGGGGCGAATGGTGTGAAGCTATACAATCAACAGTACCATTCAGTACCGCATCCCGCAGGGCCAGCATATCAGCTTTACCACGCAAAGGGGGGTTCACTTTTAAGTTGGTATCATAGGTCTGAAGGTCCTCATCACAAAAGAACAGGTGATAAGGGGTAACACTACAGGTAAGGTTCAGCCCTTCTGCTTTGGCAGCTATCACCAGTTCCAGTCCGTTGGCTGTTGAAATACCGGTTATATGCAGTTTGGATTGCGTATAGCGGAGAATATCAATATCCCTTTTAATAATCACTTCTTCAGCCAGAGCCGGAATACCCGGTAATCCGAGACGGGTTGAAATGATGCCTTCATTGATCAGTCCGCCAGCTCCAATACTTTTATCCAGCGGAACCTGTATCAGTACGCCATCAAATGCTTTCACATATTGCAGGGCTTTTACAAATAAGCCGGGCGACTGTACGGGGCATAAACCGTCGGAGAAAGCAATGGCGCCGCTATTCTTCATATCATACATCTCTGCCAGATCCTTGCCTTCTGTTCCTTTGGTGATGGCGCCCAGTGGGTGAATACTAACCGGTAAAGAGCCTGATTTCCGGCTGATGTATTCTACCTGTGTTTTATTGTCTGCGATGGGTTGGGTATTGGGTAATACAAAAACATGGGTATAGCCACCGGCAGCGGCAGCGGCAGCACCGGTTTCAAGGGTTTCCTTGTATTCATAACCGGGATCGCAGAAATGAGCGAAAATATCAACCCAGCCGGGAGAAACCGTTAAACCGGTTGCTACTATAACCTCATCGGCGGTCTCGGTAATATGGGGGGCTATGGTAATAATTTGTTCCCCATCAATCAATATATCGGCAACCTGGCCATTAAAAGCTGAATTAGGATCGGCAATCATTGCTTGCCTTACTAGTATCTTCATGCAGTTGAGGTAAAATTTTATGCAATATAACCTGATTTTTTCTTTTCCTCCTATATTTGCAGCCCGTTTAGGAATGACGGATGTTAGACGTCAGATGACATCCGTTAGTTGTCAGGTATCATTTTTTCGGGATGTAGCGCAGCCCGGTAGCGCACACGTCTGGGGGGCGTGGGGTCGCAAGTTCAAATCTTGTCATCCCGACCAAAAGGACGGCAAACGTCCGCAATGACCCGAAAACAGCAATGTTTTCGGGTTTTTTTTGGATTGTACCTGGAAAGCAGTACATTTAATGTCGTGTTCATTTTACACATTAACCTTCAAAAATGATGATTGCCAACCGATTTAATAGTTTTTAATTCCCTTATTATTCACTTTTAAAATCTACGAAATGCAAAGCCAAATGCTACGAAAAACCATCTTCAAAACGCTTCTTTTTATGCTGGCGTTCCCGCTTTTTTCAACCACAGGTTTGAAAGCCCAAAACGATGCCATGATGCAGGCATTCTACTGGAATGTTCCTGTGAATACCAGTACACTGCATGGCAGTTGGTGGGACACACTGAACAGCAAGGCCACCCTGTTTAAAAATGCCGGTATTACCGGTCTATGGGTTCCCTGTCCCGCCAAAGGCAACTGGGGAATAACGGATATGGGTTACGGTATTTACGATCATTACGACCTGGGTAATTACTTCCAGAAAGGATCAACTGAAACCCGTTTTGGCAGCAGGCAGGCACTTACCGATATGCTTTCTGCCATGCATCAGTCACCCGCTATCAATGTATATGCCGATGTGATCTTAAACCATGTTTATTCGGATGCCAGCAATGATGAATCCAATCCTGCCGTAAAAGCGTATACATTCGGGCAGGCACATAACGGGGCTAATGTTGCTTATCCCACCAATGAGATCAAATGGGTAATCCCCAATGCCCAACCCGGCGATTATTATATCCAGATAAAAGGCTACAATCTTGACTGGAATGCGGTAAATGGTGAAAGGGGTTATGATGTTAATATCAATTGGACAAGTACCTCTACCGTAGAAAATGGTGTATGGGAATCTGAACCCAATAATGGTAGCGGTCAGTTCAATGTCTTTCCCGGCTCGGGGGAAACACTGAGAGCCCATGCTGATTACAGCACAGATATTGATGAATATAAAATAACCGTTGCAGCCGCTCATGATATCGTTATCAGACTAACCGCCAAACGGGAGCAGGCTACGCCCTGGGCCTGGTTATGGGCTGATCAAACCAATGGTTATTATCCTGTAAATATCTGGTACAATGGCAGTAACCTCGCGGGCGCTACCCTGGAGGCGCATACCAATACCGCTATTTCTTACGTAACACATACCGGCACCGGCGAACCCAATTATTCATGGAACTATTCTCATTTTCATCCTTCGGATGCCAACGACTGGTTAGGTGGCCCTGGCACTGATGAAGTGATTCCCAATACCAAATTCTTTGGAAATGATTTTAACACATATAGCGATACGGTAAAGGCCCGTCTGAAGAACTGGGGCTACTGGCTGGCTGGCCAGGTAGGCTTTGATGGGTTCAGACTGGATTTTGTCAGGGGGTTCCAGGAAGCCTTCGTTTCAGATTGGGTAAAAAACCTTCCGCTGCAAAACGGCAAACAGCGGTTCATCGTTGGCGAATATTGGGGATCAGCTTACCGCATCAAAAACTGGGTTAATACCGTAGGCGCAGGGGGCGCCAATGTAACCGCGTTTGATTTCCCGCTAAAAAGTTCACTCTCCGATATGTGTAACGGCAATGGTGGCAGCTATAATATGGCATGGCTGAACCATTCCGGTATAGTAAGGGATAATGCCGGAAACAGTTTACCTGATTCTTCAGTAGTCGCTTTTTTAGATAACCATGACACCGGTAAGGAACGTGATAAATGGGTTACCAAAGATCATAAACTGGGCTATGCCTATTTATTCACGCACCAGGCAAGAACCTGTATCTTTTATCCGCATTACTTTGGAGTAAAGCAGCAGGATGCCAATGATACTACCTATAGTACCACCGCACCCGCTACTTTACAACCAGATATCAATAAACTGATAGCTGTCAGGAAAACGTATCTGGGAGGATCGTTAAGTGTACTGAGTGAAACCGGTAATCCTTACCCATCTGCTGACACATACAATGTATATGTAGCGCGCCGCCAGGGCAATGGTACAAAAAACGGCGCTGTTATTGTATTGAACAATCACGATACCAATACAAAAGGATTGTGGGTGGATGTTTCTCCGGCAGGCTTTGAGAACTGGGCCGGAACAACATTGGTCGATGCTATCAACGGAACCGATACGGTATTTGTGTACCCTGATGGCAGGGCTTATTTTTCAGCATCCCCCAGAAGCTATACTATCTGGGTACAGAGAGCAAATTACCAGCCATTGGCTGCCCAAACCGTTAACCAGGCAAAAATAGTTGATGAAATAGCAACAGAAAGTTTTATAACCTATCCCAACCCCGCTGATCATGTTGTACACATCAGGGTATCGCCTGCTGAGAACGGCCCGGTAAAAATAGCTATCATCAATGCGGCCGGTATAACCGTTAGTGAATTGCACAATGGCCCCCTTAATAAAGGGGAAAACAACTTTTCCTGGAATTGTGCCGCCTTTCCTTCAGGAACTTATTTTTGTATCATGTACACCGGCAATAAAATATCCAAAAAACAAATTATTGTGGTAAAATAATTTCTTGTCCTTTAAAGGACATTCATTGGAGAAGTAAAAATGAAAAGGCCGTCTCAATACAATCATTGAGGCGGTTTCTTTTTATGTGCGATCCGGGAGATATTTTTTCCCCATCCTTATTTTCCGGTCATCAATGCTTATTCAATTCCGTCTCACTTCATACAGAATAAAATATTTTTTAATATCGTTATTGTTATATATATTTAAGACTTATTTGTTCGGATAAATACAAAACTTACCTTTTAAATTCCCCTGATATATTCATAATAAATATGCTTTTTGTACTCATTAACATAAGATATTATGTATACGATTATATATGGGTGTGCGTAAAAAACATATTACTGCCGTAGCTGGTGTTTTTGCCATCCTGGTCGGCTGCCTTGTACTCACAGGCTGGTTTTGGGATATCGCTTTTTTAAAAAGTATTCTTCCCGGCATCATCACCATGAAATTTAATACAGCAGTTTGTTTTCTGCTGTTGGGTATTTCTTTGCTTTTTCTCCAAAATGATAAAGCAAGACCCCTTGTTGTTATTTGTTCCTTTGCTGTTGCGATGATGGGATTACTTACCCTTAGCGAGTATATTTTTGGATGGAACTTAGGTATTGATGAACTGATATGGAAGGAGGGTCCAGGCACAGTTGATACTGTGTATCCTGGCCGGATGAGTGAACCCGCGGCTTTTCATTTCCTGGTTATAGGAATTGCCCTGTTGGTTATTCCAGACAGGAAGACTCATTTGTTTATTTATTCTGCCCTGGTGTTTATTTTTTTAATCTCAGTACTTGCTTTTCTTAGTTATATTTTTGGTGTCAGTCGCCTCAACAGCCTTCCTTCTCTTACTAAATTAGCCTTACATACAGCCACTACATTCATGGTGCTTTGTATGGGTATTTATTATTCGGATAAACTGAGTTATCTACAGTTTTCTTTTCAAAAGAAACTTGCGGCTGCATTCATCCTGATCATTTTTATATTGGCTGATATGGCTTATGTATTCAGTAAAAACAATGATCATGTTATCAGTACCGCCCAATGGGTAGATCATACCAACCAGGTACTGTACCAGTCTGAACAGGTGATGTCTGCTTTAACAGATGTGGAAACAGGTGTGAGGGGGTATCTTTTAACTAATAATGAAGCATTCCTCGAACCTTTTTATAGCGGCAAAAAAGGTGTGCTGCTCCACCTGAAGAATTTGAAACAATTAACCCGGGACAACCTGCCGCAGCAACAAAGAATAAATTTTGCGGCAAGCCTGGTAGATGAGCGGCTTGTTCTGTGCGAAAGACTGGTCGCTCTCCGGAAAAGTAAAGCCTACACTTTGAGCCAGTCATTGGGTTTACTTATAGAAGGAAAGGCCATTATGGATGTGCTGGGAAAGAAGGTGGTTGTTATGCAAAATGAAGAAAAAAAATTACTGGGAGAGAGAAAGGTGGAGAACGAGGTTGGTATTGCTAATGCGGGCAAATTTATTTACTTCTTTGGGATTTTGATAGTAGCCATTCTTGTCATCATGCTGGTTATCATCTTCACTAATTTCAATGCAAGGAAAAAAGCGGAGCAGCAACTGAGAACGGCTAACAAAGAACTGGAAGCATTTTCATATTCGGTTTCGCATGACCTGAGGACGCCATTGCGGGGTATAGATGGCTGGAGCCTCGCATTGGTAGAAGATTACGGTGATCAACTGGATGAAAAAGCCCTTCAGTACCTGGGTCGTGTAAGAAGTGAAACACAGCGTATGGGTGAGTTGATAGATGACCTGCTAAAACTTTCGCGGGTATCCCGGACCGAAATAAAACCGGCTATGGTAGATTTATCTGAAATGGCCCAAATGGTTAGTAAGCGTTTGCAGGAAGCCCATCCCGGCCGTCAGTTCTTATTTACCATACAACCCGGCCTGGTAACCCGTGGTGATACCAAAATGTTAGAAATTATGCTCACCAACCTGCTGGGGAATGCCTGCAAGTTTACCGGCAGGATGCCGGTGGCAAAGATTGAATTTGGCAAAGCAAGTATTGATCATAAAGAGGTATATTTTATTAAAGATAACGGGGTGGGGTTTAACATGGCAAATGCCAAAAACCTGTTTGGCGCTTTTCAACGGATGCATAAACAAAGTGAGTTCCCCGGAACGGGTATCGGGCTGGCAACCGTACAAAGGATCGTGCGCCTGCATAAGGGAACTATCTGGGCAGAGGCTTCCGAAAACCAGGGGGCCACCTTCTACTTTACCATTCCTAAATAAACGACTATGAAAAACAAAACCATTCTTCTTGTTGAAGACAATCCGAGCGACGTTGAACTGGCAAAACGCGCATTTGAAAGATCAAATATCCTAAACCCGCTCGTAGTGGCAGAAGATGGGCAGGAGGCATTGGATTATATATTTGCCACCGGCAGGTATGCGGGTAAGGACAGGTTTCTATTGCCGGCGCTTATCCTGCTGGATATTAAGTTGCCGATTGTAGATGGCCTCGAAGTATTGAGGCGTATCCGGGCACATGAACAAACCCGGCGGTTACCGGTGGTTATTCTCACATCGTCAAAAGAGGAGCAGGATGTGGCTACAAGTTATGACCTGGGTGTAAATAGTTACATCCGTAAACCTGTAGACTTTTATCAGTTTGCAGAAGCTGTTAAACATTTGGGTATTTATTGGCTCGTACTGAATGAGCCGCCACCCGACGTTATGTAATCATTATGAAAACACCCTTACAACTCCTGATTTGTGAAGACACTGAAAGTGATGTGTTACTCCTTGTCCGTGAACTGGAAAAGGCAGGCTATGATGTTGCGTACCGGTGTGCGCTGACTGCCCTGGATATGAAAGCCGCTTTACAAAGCCAGTCATGGGATATTGTAATATCTGATTTCAATATCCCGGGTTTTGGCGGAGCCGAAGCGCTGGCCATTTGTAAGGATTCAGGAATAGATATTCCTTTTATTTTAGTATCGGGCGTAGTTGGAGAAGAGGCAGCTGTGGGCATGATGAAGAAAGGGGCACATGATTATTTGATGAAAGATAACCTGGTAAGGCTGGGTGAAGTGGTAAAGCGAGAAATGGAGGAAAACCAAAACCGTAAAGAACGTAAAAAGGCGGAAGAACAACTCAGGGCAAATGAAGAAAAATACCGGGTTATTATTAACAATTCCCTGTTTTCCATTTTTCTTACCAAACCGGGTGGATTGATACAGGAAGCAAACAGGGCGGCCTGCGATTTATTTGGGTACACGCAGGAAGAATTTCGAAACCTGTACCTGCACAAACTTCTTTATCATATTGATCCTTTAATTGTGATAAAATCAGTAAATCCTGAGGGTGGGAGTAACCGGGAAGAATTCATCAGTATTAAAAAAAATGGTGAACTGTTTCATTGTGAAGTGTCGTCTATCCTGTTTAAAGATATCAATGGAGAGGAACTCAGTTGTTCAATGCTTGCTGATATTTCGCAGCGCAAAGATGCGGAACAACAATTAAGAGACACGAATAGTGAACTGAAAAAGCTATCCAATCACTTAAAAAATGTTAGGGAGGATGAGCGAAAGTATATTTCAAGGGAAATTCATGATCAACTGGGTCAACTGGCTTCTGCCATAAAAATGGAACTGGATTGGTTGAATATTCATCTTGTTACCGCAGATGAAAAAGCGAAATCAAGAATAGCACGCGCGCTTGACACGGTAACCATCATGATTGATACTACCCGGAAAATCGCAACATCACTACGGCCAAGCCTTATAGATGAATTAGGGCTGAATGACTCCCTGAAATGGCAATGTTCGGAATTTCAAAACTTAAATGGTATTACGTGTGATTTTGAAGAAATTTTTGATGATACGGGTATTGTACTGGAAATAAAGACTGAACTTTTCCGGATCTGCCAGGAATCTTTAACCAATGTTATGCGTCATGCCAATGCGAGCCATATCCAGGTAAGTATCAAAGACATTACTGATGCATTTGCCTTATATATTGTGGACGATGGCAAAGGGTTTGATACCAGTCAGAAAAACAGCCATTTGGGTTTGGTAGGAATAAGGGAGCGTGCCCACTCAATCAATGGACATTTACAGATCAGGAGTGAGCCCGGGAAAGGAACGTCTATATGTGTTACGGTTCCAAAAGAATAAAATTAAGTATATGAGAATATTAATTGCAGATGACCACACCATTGTAAGAGAGGGAATCATACGGATTCTGAAAGAAGCTTTTCCCTTTGCGGAAATTACAGATGTGTGTGATTCAGTAGATCTCATGAAGCACGTGCTGAAGGGAGTATGGGATGTTATTATTTGTGACATATCGATGCCGCCCGGTGATTCCGGGCTGGAAGCTATCAAAAAAATAAAGGAGCATACTCCCCGCACCCCGGTTATCATTTTAAGCATGCATGCAGTTGATCAGTATGCAGTACGGGCCATTAGAGCAGGAGCATCAGGCTATTTAACCAAAGACGCCGCTACCCTGGAACTGGTAAAAGCAGTGAACCATGTGTTATCCCATAGAAAATATTTAAGCCCGGAAGTGGCGGATGCAATGGCGGATGCTTTTGAAAATGACAATAGCAACCTGTCTGTTGAAAATTTATCCGACAGGGAATTTGAAGTGTTTAAATTATTAGCTTCCGGTAAATCCGTTTCCGAAATTGCACAACAACTGATATTAAGTCCCAATACGATCAGCACTTTCCGGGCGAAGATAAATGAAAAAATGGGGTTTCGTAATAATATGGAACTCATCAAATATGCGATTGATAATAAACTTATTTAAAAAACCGTTTCTGATCCTGACATGTGCCGGATGGCGCTAAACGAAATACTAAATTGAAAATTAGGATGAGCGATAAAATAAATATATTAATAATTGAAGACAACCAAACCGATGCTGATTTGGTTATATACGAACTGAAGAAATCCGGATTGGGTTTTATTTCGGAAATTGTTCAAACCCGTGAAACTTATGAGGGCGCTCTTGATAGCTTTAAGCCCGATATAATACTATCTGATTATTCTCTTCCTTCGTTCGACGGAGTTACCGCTTTCCACATCAAACAAAGAATCTGCCCGGATATTCCTTTTATTATTGTTTCCGGCGCCATTGGCGAAGAAGATGCCGTTGAACTGATTAAGAATGGCGTTACCGATTACGCGCTAAAAGATAAATTATTTGCTTTATCCCCAAAAGTTACCCGTGCGCTGAAAAACACGGAAGAAATGAAAGAAAAGAGAATTGCTGATGAAAGATTAAGAACTCAATATGAAAAATTATCTGAAATCGCTTTCCTGCAATCGCATCTGGTACGTAAACCCATCGCGAATATTCTTGGTTTAATAAGCTTGTTGAATATGGATAATCCGGGCGACCCTGTGAATTCCAAAATACTTTCAGGAGTTGAAATTGCCGCTAAGGAATTAGACAGTGTCATCCATCAGATTGTAAAAAAAACGACTGAGATCAGGGAAATGCAATAATGCCGGTACACAGGCCGGCATGCAAACCGGATGATAGTTTTAAGGAAAGATTCAGGCATTCTTTGAACAAACAAATAACGGACAATAAATAAAAAAAATAGAAAATTTAATCTGTAAAATGAAGCATAAAGACATATTGGAACCGGAGATTTCATTATTACTGGAAACCGTTTATCAGAAATACCATTATGATTTCAGGCAATATTCCGAAGCGCATATCAGGCGCAGGATTATGAACAGGATGGCGATGTCGGGATTAGAGGATGTTTCTCAAATGCGATCGAAGATTCTGAATGATGAAACATTTGCTTCCAGACTTTTGCAGGATCTGTCCATAACAGTAACCGAAATGTTTCGTGACCCGGGCTTTTACAGGTCATTACGTGAAAATGTGATACCTGTTTTAAAAACCTATCCTTTTATAAAAATATGGCATGCCGGCTGCTCCACAGGGGAAGAAGCCTATTCCATGTCGATTATTTTGCAGGAAGAAGGTTTGTATGACAGAACCACGATATATGCCACAGATTTTAATCAGCAGGCATTGAACAAAGCGAAAGAAGGGATTTTTTCAAACGAATTGATGAAGGAATATACGATCAATTATCAATTGTCGGGAGGAAAAGAATCCTTTTCGGGTTATTATACATCCAATTATAATAACGTCATCATGAATCAATCTTTGAAAAAAAATATTGTGTGGGCTAACCATAATTTGGTTACTGATGGCGTATTTGCGGAGGTACACCTGATATTATGCAGAAATGTGCTTATCTATTTTGAAAGGGATTTACAGAATAAAGTACAAGCCCTTTTTTATAACAGCCTGATCAATGGCGGTATCCTGTGCCTGGGTTCAAAAGAAGGATTGCGCTTTACAGATTTATATGAAGAATACGTGGAGTTGGATAAAAAACAACGAATATTTAAAAAAAAGTATTGATCAATGATGCAGTATGAAGCAATTGTGGTTGGAGTTTCTTCCGGAGGAATGAATGCGATGAAAGTCCTGTTTTCCATTTTACCAAAGGATTTCAGCATCCCGGTCATTATTGTGCAGCATGTTAGTTCGCATTCCGATAACCAATGGATTAAAATATTAAATGATAAAAGCGATCTCTATATAAAAGAAGCGGATGAAAAAGAAAAAATTGAACAGGGAACAGCTTACATCGCGCCGGCTAATTATCATTTATTGATCGGGAAAAATAAAACATTTTCGCTGACGGTAGATGAACGTGTTAATTTTGCAAGGCCATCGATTGATGTCCTCTTTGAATCCGCTGCCGAAGTATATAAAAGCAAATTGATCGGAGTGGTACTTACAGGCTCCAATAATGACGGAACAAAGGGCATAAAACGAATAAAAGAGTACGGTGGTTTAGCTATTATCCAGGATCCAGAAACAGCCGAATCCGCGTATATGCCGGCATCGGCTATTACTGCTGTTAAAGCGGATTATATTTTATCACTGGAAGATATTTCATATTTACTAATACAATTAGGTAACGGCATTAAAACATATTTAACATGAACCAATCAATCAAAGCCAAATTATTTACAGGGTTTTCTGTTATTGTGCTCATCCTCATTACTGTAGCATTTTTTATGACGAATAAATTAGCGGAAACAAACAGCAGGTTGGAAAACCTGGTAGATGTTTCCTCAAAAAAAGTCAGCCTTTCCCATGAAATACTTATAGATGTGCTTAATGTTGGAAGACAAGAGAAGAATATAATACTTGAAAAAGACATATTCAAAATGGAATTATACCGTAGCAATATGAATAAAGTATTGTCTGCACTCGATAAAAAAATATCCGAGTTCCGGGAATTAGCAGATGAAATAGGCATAAAGGATATAAGTGAGTTCAAAACGCTTTGGGATGAATATAAAATCTCTCTCGATGAAATCGTTCTGTTGGCTATGAAAAATGAAAATGACAAGGCATTTGAAATATCCGGTACAAAAGGCTTTAAAACCAGGGAAAATGCGACCATCCTCATGGAAAGAATCATTATAAGAAATGAAAATAGGATGGCGGAAGATAAAAGAATAAGTGATGAAAATTATAAATCTTCGCTTAACCTGATCATCGTCCTGATTATTGCAGGGCTTATTATCTTAATGATTATCGCTTATTGGATTGTCCGGGGTATCACCAAAAGAATTTCATTTATCGCCAAAGAAGCTGAAAAAATTGCCAGTCGTGAGTTTGCGGGCGATAAACCCGAAGACAAAACCAAAGATGAACTGGAACCGGTTTTCAATTCACTGATCAATATAAGTGAAAGTTTTCGTGAGGTAACCGAAAATGCCAACAGTGTTGCTTCCGGGGACTATACAGTTGACTTTACACCGCGCTCCGACAGGGATACTTTGGGCAATGCTTTAAAGAAGATGACAGGCTCATTACGTGAAACAACCGCGGCAAATGAGAAACACAATTGGCTTACCGCTGGTCAAAATCAACTCAATGAAAAATTAATAGGAGATCAAAGCATAGAAGAACTGGCAACCAATACAATTAGTTTTTTATGCGCTTACCTGAAAGCGAACATAGGGGCCGTTTACCTGTTTAATGATGAAGATAAAGCATTGGTGCTTAACGGGCAATATGCCTTTGTGTCTCCTGAAGACACGAAAGAAAAATTTGCATTGAACGAGGGGCTGATTGGCCAGGCAGCACGGGAACAAAAACAAATTTCTCTAAGAGATATAACGGAAGAACAAATACGCATCACTTCGTCCGTTCTGAATGCCAAACCAAAACATTTGCTCATTACTCCTTTTTTGTTTGAAGGTAAAACATTGGGCGTAATAGAAGTAGGCCGCCTTACTGATTTCAGCGAAACGGAAAAAGAATTTATCAATGCTTCTATGGAAAGTATTGCGATAAGCGTTAATTCGGCTATTGCAAGAAAACAAATACAGGAATTGCTTGAGGAAACAAAGGCTCAGAGTGAAGAACTTCAGATGCAGCAGGAAGAACTAAAACAAACGAATGAAGAGTTGGAAGAGCAGACACAAAACCTGAAACAGCAACAGGAGGAATTGCAAATGACCAATGAGGAACTGGAGGAACAGACACAATCATTGGAAATGAAAAACAAGGAAGTAGAAGCAGCGAAATACGACATTGAGCAAAAAACAAAGCAACTGGAAATCAGCAGCAGGTATAAATCTGAATTTCTTTCAAACATGTCGCATGAATTAAGGACACCGCTTAACAGTTTGCTTATCCTTTCAAAGGATTTATCTGAAAACAGAAAGAAAAACCTGGATAACGACCAGGTTGAAAGCGCCGGAATTATTTATAAAAGCGGTCATGATCTGCTTGTGTTAATTAATGAAGTACTTGATCTTTCCAAGATAGAAGCGGGAAAAATGTCAATAAATATTGAAAGGGTATCATTGAGGAACCTTACAGATGAGCTTATCCGTAATTTTAAACACCATGCTGAACAAAAAGGGTTGAAACTGACTTCAAAACTGGATAAAGAATTACCCGAATCCATCCGCACCGATTCACAACGTTTGAATCAGATATTGAAAAACCTGTTATCCAATGCTATAAAATTTACCGAAAAAGGAAGTGTAAACATCAGTATTAACCGATATACGGAAAGTATGGTGATCATTTCCGTTACCGATACAGGTATTGGAATACAGGAAGACAAACAGATGGCCATATTTGAAGCTTTTCAGCAGGCGGATGGGGGTACATCCAGAAAATATGGCGGTACAGGTTTAGGCCTTTCTATTTCACGTGAACTCGCGAAATTGTTAGGCGCTGAAATTAAATTGAGCAGTAAACCAAACGAAGGAGCTACTTTTTCAGTCATTATTCCGCTGGAAATACATCACGAATATGAACCTGCCGGAACAAACACGTTAAAAGAAACTGTTTTATATAAGCCCCACGCTGGAAATGGCGCCAAATATCTGAATTATCCCTCCATAGAAGATGACAGAGATTCAATAACCAGGGATGATAAAGTAGTACTTATTATTGAAGACGATCTTAAATTTGCTTCTACACTTTTAAAGCAGGCCAACAAAAAAGGATTTAAATGTTTGTCGGTAGCAACCGGAGAAGATGGTTTATTGTTTGCCGCAAAATACAAACCGCAAGCTATTATTCTCGATATGGAACTGCCAGGTATTAACGGACATAATGTACTGCTTGAATTAAAAGCGAATCCGTCCGTAAGGCATATACCGGTGCATATTATTTCTGCAAATGAACGTTCGCTGGAACCGATCAAAGAAGGAGCGATAGAGTATTTGATGAAACCGGTAGATAAAAAAGACCTGGAAGAGGCATTTAACAGAATTGAAAATTTTGTTAACAGAAAAATGAAAAATCTGCTCATCATTGAAGACGATGAAAATTCGAGAAAAGCCATGCGCAAACTCATTGGAAATGGTGATGTAAAATGCTTCGAGGCCGGAACCGGCAAAGAAGCCCTGGACGTGTATCAGCAATACCATATCGATTGTATCGTGCTGGATATTGGTTTGCCGGACATGAGCGGGTTCGATCTTATATATAAACTGGAGAATTTAAAAGGCCATAATATTCCGCCTATTATTATATACACCGGTAAGGAACTTACAAAAGAAGAGAACAATGAACTGCAAAAATATGCCGAGAGCATTATCATAAAAGGTGTAAAATCGGAAGAACGGTTGTTGGATGAAACCGCTCTTTTCCTTCATAGAACGATCAGTAATTTGCCGGAATCAAAACAGGTGATCATCAATAATCTGTACGATAAAGAAGCTATATTTCATTCCAAAAAAATACTATTGGTAGATGATGATATGCGAAATGTATTTGCATTATCCAAGATATTAAAAGAACGTGGAATGGAAATAGTAAAAGCGGAAAATGGAAAAAACGCGTTGGAAATGCTGGATACACATTCTGACATTGATCTGGTACTGATGGATATTATGATGCCGGAAATGGATGGTTACGAAGCAATGAAACGAATACGATCACAAAGAAAATTCAAGAATTTACCTGTAATAGCGCTCACGGCAAAAGCCATGAATGATGATAAACAAAAATGCATTGATGCAGGCGCCAACGATTACATAGCAAAACCTGTTGATGTAGAACGATTGCTATCATTGATGCGTGTATGGTTAAGTAAATAAGCGTTCAAAATGATAGGTTAATGACGTAAACTTCGGAAGAGTGATAAAATTTTTAACATAAAAAGTATCAGGTATGAACACAAAACCGAAAATACTAATCGTAGACGACAAGTCTGAAAATTTATTCGCTTTAAGAACAGTTCTTAAGGATATGGACATTGAACCTGTAGAAGCCACAAGTGGTAATGATGCACTTAAAGCAACCTTGCGGCATGATTTTGTTTTGGCATTATTGGATATTCAAATGCCGGGAATGGATGGTTACGAACTGGCCGGCATATTGCGTGAAGAAGAAAAAACCGCGCATTTACCTTTTATATTTATTTCTGCGGTTTATACAGATAACCTGAATGTTTTTAAAGGATATGAAAAAGGGGCATTCAGCTTTATAACAAAACCTTTTCAGCCTGAAATATTAATTAACAAGGTTAAATTCTTTATTGACAAGCATAAACAGGAGATCGCCTTATTTGAGCTAAACAAAGAGCTTGCATTTATGAATAAGGAGTTGGAATCATTTTCTTATTCGGTTTCACACGACCTGAGGGCGCCGCTGCGGGGTATAGATGGCTGGAGCCTCGCATTGGTAGAAGATTACGGTGATCAACTGGATGAAAAAGCCCTTCAGTACCTGGGTCGCGTAAGAAGTGAAACACAGCGTATGGGGTGGTTGATAGATGACCTGCTAAAACTTTCGCGGGTATCCCAAATGGAACTGAGGATGGCTATGGTGGATTTATCTGAAATAATCCAAACGGTCAGTGAGCGTTTACAGGAAGCCCATCCCGGCCGTCAGTTCTTATTTGCCATACAACCCGGCCTGGTAACCCGTGGTGATGCCAAAATGTTGGAAATTATGCTCACCAATCTAATGGGTAATGCCTGTAAGTTTACCGGCAAAATGCCGGTGGCAAAGATTGAATTTGGCAAAGCAAGCATTGATCATAAAGAGGTGTATTTTATTAAAGATAACGGGGTAGGGTTTAACATGGCAAATGCCAAAAACCTGTTTGGCGCTTTTCAACGTATGCACAAAGAAAGCGAGTTCCCGGGGACGGGTATCGGGCTGGCAACCGTACAAAGGATCGTGCGCCTGCATAAGGGAACTATCTGGGCAGAGGCTTCCGAAAACCAGGGGGCCACCTTCTACTTTACCATTCCTGATTAAACGATGATGAAAAACAAAACGCCCTTATTTCAATACGCAATAAAAGGGATCAGCTATTCCAAATACCGTAAAATATCACACCGTTAAATGACAACAAAATGACAATTACATAACGGGCGTATAACAACTTTGCAGCCTAAACCCAAACAACCGTTATGAAATTAATTAGTTCACTTTTTTTTAGTATGTTATCCTTTACCGTAAGTGGACAACAAATTGAAACCTCATTAAACCCGGTAACGGTGACTGCTACCCTGCAGCCAGAACCTGTTTCCAGAACCGGGAGAAATATCACTACCCTGAATGGGGCTTATTTTAATCAGCTGCCGGTACATTCCATTGATGAACTGCTGCGGTATATACCCGGCATGGAAGTACAGTCAAGGGGTCCGATGGGCGCTCAAAGTGATGTTGTTATCCGGGGCGGCACTTTTCAGCAGGTGTTGATTATTTTGGATGGACTTCGCCTGAATGATCCCAATACCGGGCATTTTAACAGTTATATCCCCATTGCCCCGGCAGAAATTGATCGTATAGAAGTGTTGAAAGGCGCTGCTTCCGCCATTTATGGGTCAGAAGCTGTTGGAGGAGTGATCCATATTATTACTAAAACATTTTCCGCGCAAATAAAGAACAACAAAAAACAATTTTTTGTGCAGGGTACCGCCGGACAATATGGGTTATGGGCAATCAATGCCGGGGGGATCTATCATACCAACAATACCGCTGTCAGCGGAGGGTTACTTACTAATAACGCCGATGGACAATTGCAGCGGGGAACAAGAAAATTTTTTAATAATAACACCGCTTCCGTTTCTGCAAGCCATTATTTTAATACAAACTGGCATTTGTCGGTAAGAGCAGCGTATGACAAAAGAAAATTCAGTGCACAGAATTTTTATACCACTTTCAAATCAGATACGGCAACTGAAACCGTAGCAACTTACTGGCATCAGGCCAGCCTTAGTTACCAAAAAGATAAAAACAAATTTGTGCTCGATGCCGGGTATAAAAAAACCATCGATGAATATGCGTTTAATGCCGGTGCTTCACCCAACAAGAATATTGCTACTTTATTCCAGGCATCTTCCCGCTATGAACATCATTTTTCATCGAATACCAGTGTAATATCAGGTATACAGTTCCAGAATAAGACCATCACTTCCAATGACAGGGGTAATCATCTTTTGAAACAGGCCGGAGGCTTTGTGATTATCAACCAGGGTATTGGCAACCATATAACAGTAATGCCTGCCATCCGTTTAGATTATACAGAAAATAGCGGTACAGAACTGGTACCACAGGTGAATATTTCTTACAAAATCAATAACATACAGTTAAGGGGAAGCGCAGGCAAAACCATTCGACAGGCAGATTTTACTGAGCGCTATAATAATTACAATAAAACACTGGTAACAGGCGGTAGTATCGGTAACCCCAACCTGGAGGCGGAACGCTCCTTCAGTTATGAAGCCGGTGTGGACCTGTTTGTAAAAAAAGAATTGAAAATTTCCTCCGGTATTTTCAGGAGGGACCAGGAAAAACTGATAGACTGGACCACTACACCTTACAGTGGAATGCCCCGGAAAGATAATTTGTCTCCTGCCGGCACTTATGCACTGGCAAAAAACATTGCAAAAGTAAATACAAGCGGATTTGAAACGGATATTCAATACAACAAATCATTCCATGACCAACAGCATATTTTTTACACCCTGGGACTTGTATGGCTGGATAGCAAAAGCAGTGATGCATTTCCCTCATTTTATATTTCATCACACGCGAAATTTTTGACCAATTTTAATATTGTTTATTTAAACCGATGGTTTAGTATCAGTGCAAACGCAATATATAAAAGCAGGGCGGCACAAACCGCCTCTGCTATCAGTGCGACCCTCTCAAAGGATTATTTTTTGCTGAATGCAAGGGCTGAAGCTTTTGTATTAAATAACAAGGCAAGTATTTTTGTTGAATCGGTTAATGTATTCAACAAAAAATACAGTGATCTTTTAGGCGCCCCAATGCCCGGGAGGTGGATGATGGCAGGCTTTAAATTTCAATGTAAACAGTAAACATCATTTTATGTATGCTGCCAAAGTAAAACATAAACAAATGCGTCAAAAATATTTTGTAATAATTAATACACCCAAATAAAAAATAATTTCTGAAACCTGTTGTGTGGCGCCCAGACAGTCGCCGGTATATCCGCCGATCCACTTTTTAAAATATTGTCCCATCAGCCAGCCTGCAACCGGTAACAGTACCACTGCCAGCGATGCAGCAGCAGGAAGAAATAATAAGGGAATGATACTTCCAATAATTGCAATGATTAATTCTGTTGTGGTCAGCTTCCTGTTGGCAAGTGGTTTGCTTTTACTCATATCAATATCCTGCACATAATCATATTGCTGCATAATACTCACTGCCATTAAACGGCTGATGCTGTGTGCTGCGATCATGATGCAAACGATCTCAGTTGCTCTTACAGATTCGCTCATCTCCAGCAATAGTAAAAACTTAAAACCGAGAATACCCAGCAATCCCACAACACCATAGGTACCCAGCCGGCTGTCTTTCATAATCATCAAAATCTTTTCTTTGGTCCAGCCCCCGCCAAAAGCGTCGCAGCAATCAGCAAAACCATCCTCGTGAAAAGCGCCTGTAGTGAGAATGGTAGCAAGCATGGAAAATGCTATGGACAATGCAGGGGAAAATATTTTTGCTGCCAGAAAAAAAATGACCGCGCCGATTGCGCCTACTAAGATCCCCACCCAACTAAAATACCGGGCCGACCGTTGCAGCATATACCGGCCATGATCAATATTTTTGGGAACGGGAATGCGGGTGAAGAACATAACCGCGGTCAGAAAAACCTGGATTTGATCGCTTACGGGTGAACGCTTCATGGTTGATGTATTTTTAAAAATGCTTAGCTACCGCCGCCGACTCGAAACTTGCCATTTCATTCAGAAACCTGACTGCACTCTGAATTAAGGGAATAGCCAGCGCGGCGCCGGTTCCCTCGCCGAGGCGCATACCCAGATTAAGTAAAGGATGTACGCCAAGGTACTGTAACATTTTTTCATGCCCCTGCTCACCGCTTGTATGCGCGAAAATACAGTTATCCAGGATCGTTTTATCTATCTGTGTAGCCAGTAATAAAGCCGCAGTGGCAATAAAGCCATCCACAACAATAATCATGTTTTCTTTACGGGCCTGCAGGTAACCTCCGGCCATCATGGCTATTTCGAAGCCTCCGATTTTGGTTAAGAGGTTTATTGGTTGAACAGTTAGCTGGCCAAGCTGATGCACTTCATATACTTTTTTGAGTGTTTCGATTTTTATCAGCAGTTGGGCATCATTTACACCTGTACCCCTTCCAATACAATCTTCTACCGGTATGCCTGTAACAGCGCTCATGATGAGTGATGCCGAAGAAGTATTACCAATACCCATCTCGCCAAAACCAATACAATTGCAACCTTCAGTTGATAATTCTTTTACGGCCTTTTTCCCTTTTTCTATCGCTTGCTGTGCTTCTAATTCTGTCATGGCAGCCTGGTCTATATAATTATTGGTGCCATAACCTGTTTTATAATGGATAATATCCCACGTTTGTATCTCATCTTCTTTCCATACATAATTAATGCCGGCGTCCACTATTTTTAATACAATGTTGTGCTGTTTACAAAATACATTAATGGCGGCACCACCTGTAAGAAAATTTTTGACCATTTGCGTTGTAACCGACTGGGGATACGGATTTACCAGGCCTGTTCTGGCAATACCATGATCCGCGGCAAACACAATAATATGTGGCTGAAGAATTTTGGGCGAAGTGGTTTGTTGTATGAGGCCTGCCTGCAAAGCAATTGTTTCCAGTTGCCCTAATGCACCTATGGGTTTTGTTTTATTGTTGAGGATCTCTATCAGTTCTTTTCTTAAAGTTTCCCGGTCAGTTATGCTACAGGCGTCCGGTGTAACAGATGGTGTGGGTTCTTTTTGCATATCCTGTACCTCCCGGATCTCTTTAACTACAGGATGTATAGATTTTTCTTTCCAGCCAATCTGTTGCAGCATCGGCTGCCCGTCATAATCTGTTGCAGGTTTGCCAATACAGAAATAACCAAGCGGAAATTCGTGTGCGGGAAGTTGTAATATTTTTTTCAGGTTGTTATAGTCCAATATCGAAACCCAGCCCAATGAATAACCCTGTTCTGTCAGCGACAGCCACATATTTTGCACAGCACAAACACTGCTCCATTGCAGCGTATCCGCAGTGCCTGAAATACCAATAGTAAATTTATTGAGTACAGAATAATCAGTAGTAACAATAATGCCTGCCGGTGCATCAAGTATGGCTTGCAGTTTAATGGTATCATACCTGTTCAGGAGAGGAGTACCGTCATTAGCCAAAGCTTTCTTTATCTTATTGTTCTCTGTTTCAAACAGATCATAGATATTCTTTTTAACGGAACCTTCTTTTATCACATAAAACCTAACTGCTTCACTTAACCCAACGGAAGGAGCCAGGTGCGCCGCTGCCAGAGCTTTTTGTAATACTTCTTCAGGTACCGGCTCTGTTGTAAAGTGCCGGGTATCCCTTCTTTTCAATAATAGATCATATAAGCTCATAGGTTATGCAGGTATTAAGTCACAGAACCAGAAACCCATATTGGCAGGTTCGGGCCTGTCGGCTGTAAAACAATTGTCTTCTTTATTTTTAGGCGCCCGGTATTCCCTGAAAACTTTCTCTCCAATCTGTATGGGGATAGGATTTTTAAAGATGGGGCCGTCAAAAACAAAAGTGTGAAACTCGCCATTTTCTCCGCATGGATCAACATTCGAAGGAAGGTCATTCAGAAAATCTTTATCAATGATCCGCCCGGCAAAACTTTCATCTAATAATTCTGATTTCACACAGGCTGTGATAGTTTTAAAACCAAGATCAATAAATTCATGGATCAGTTTTGTGGTATCCCTTTTCCAGAGTGGAAAATAAGCGGAGAATCCCTGCCCGGCCAGTTTGTCTTCGCGGTATTTTCTCAGGTCCTCTAAAAAAATATCACCAAAAACAGAGTGTGTAAATCCTTCCCCGCGCAAATCCGTCATGAGCTTTGCCATGGTATCGTTGTATTCGCTCATGGTGGGCTGGTCATTCATTCGTAACTGTTGCAGGGAAATGCCCAGTTCCATTGCCTGCCGTTCTAGCAACCCGGCACGTACGCCATGCATGGCAACACGGTTGTAGGTATTGTTTACGCTGGTTAGCAACCGCTCAATACTATACGATTTATTTTGAAGCGTATGATACAATGCCAGTGCACTGTCTTTTCCGCCACTCCAGTTAAATATGCTTTTGTATGACATGCGTAATTTTAATTTTTAATGTTAACAGCAATGCCGCTTACCATCAATACTACTTTATCGGCCTGTTGTGCTATGTATTGATTGGTCCATCCCTGCAGATCGGTAAATTTTCTGCCTGTCTCTGTTTCTGCATGAATACCCATACCTATTTCATTGCTGATGATAAAAAATGTAGCCCCTGTTTTCTTTAACTTATCTATTTCTTCCTTGATTGCCCTGAGCGATTGCGCCACATCGTATTTATACAATGAAAAGAAATTAGTAAGCCATAAAGTAACGCAATCAATGACAACCACTTTATTGGCAAGATCCAGGTTGCTGACATAAAGCTGCTCTTCAATACTTGTCCACCTTTCATCCCTGTCGTCTTTGTGGCGTTGAATCCGCTGTTCAAATTCGGCGTCATTGGGATACACTTTTGCGGTAGCGACATATACAGGATGCCCGGACAGTTGTAGCGCTTCATTTTGTGCATAACTGCTTTTACCGCTTCTGGCGCCACCTGTGATGAATATAAGGCTGTTGGCCGGGGTGCAACTATTATCTCCCATTGAACAAAAATTTTTCTCTGAATAAGGTGTATTTATTCTGTAGATCTTTTAAGCAACCTGCACAAAGACAATCAGGATAACGTTCTTCTATAAAGGCGGTTTCTTTCAATGAGAGTGTAACTGAGGTACACTGGCAATGGGCAATATCGCCTACTTTGCATTCAAATATATTACTGCATCGTGAGCAGCTTTTTTGTTCATGCTTATGCATAAGCAGGTTGTTTAAACGGGTTCTGTAAAATATAAAGCCTTCCGCTGAATAAGGAAGGCTTTATATACTCTTTATGCTGCCCGTAAGCGCAGCGAAGGATAGCGTTTTTGTAAGGCTTCAAACCCGCCATATAAAATACCACTGTATATGATATTACCCAGTAACATATTTTTCAGGAACGGGATAGCCTGTACATAGCATTGCACGAAACCGTGCCAGTCAGCGGTTAGCGCCCTGCCTGTGGTAACATCCAATCCACCGCCAAGCCATACACCAAAATCTGTAATCAGCCAATGCGCCAATGCTGCTGTAACAGCGGCTGTTACCACGCTTTTAAAGTTCACTTTTTTTACGTACTTGCCTATCAGCACCATAACGGCGAAAGCGCTGTAGGTCCAGAGCCATCCGTTGTACAGCAAACCATTGCTGTACGTTTTATAAAAGAGTTGCATCATCACCATATCGCTGGCAAACAGGGCCAGTAACGGGAAGAGATAGCTTTTCCATCTGCTGTTAAAGTACGTACCGCCAAACAGCGCCATGGCGCCGAGGGGTGTGAAATTGGCAATGGGCGATAAAAGCTTACCCGCGCTCATTACCCTGAGTAAACCTGTGACAACAATAAACAGGATAAGCATGGTGGTTCGTGGATTGATTTTTTTGAGTGACATGTCAGTGGATTTATAGTATTGAATTTAGAATTGAATATCTATACCGGCCATCATGTTAAATTGCCTGCTGTTATAACCAACAATATCAAAATACTGCTGATTGGTAATATTGTGCAGGTCAATAAATAACCTTGCTGTTTTATGTAACTGGTATCCCATAAAACAGTCAATGGTATAAAAAGAAGGCTGTTCAGTTGGCCCAAAGTCATATTGCCCTTTTAAACGGGTGCCAACATACCTGAATGATGGGATGATGGTCAGGCCTTTGCAGGGCTGCAGCGTTAGTGCGCTGCTTACAATAAACGTAGGTCTGCGATACAGGTTACTTACTTTTATACCGCTTTGTGTACCCTGTCCGTCAACAAATGAAAAATTATTCTGCCAACTGCCGAAGCCTGCCAGTTGTACATTGCTTTCTATTTCAAATCCATAATCATTTTGTTTATTCCCGTTGATGTACTTGCTGTTATAGGTTGCAGGGTCGGTATAAAAAATAACCAGGTTGGATATGTCTCTTTTAAAAGCAGCGATACGGAAAGAGGTTTTTCTGTCTTCAGATTGTGTTTGTATACCAAACTCATAGGTAGTGCTGCTTTCAGGTTTAAGACCTTTATTGCCATAATTGCTGTACAACTGGTACAGAGAGGGCACTTTGTATGCAGAGGAAATATTTACAAATAATTTGGTATGGTCATCAACGTTATAGGAAGGATTGATGGTAAATGTACTTTTGTCGCCATAAATAGAATGGTGATTATAACGGCCACCTGCTTCAAAATTAAAGCCATTTACATCTGTTATCAGTAAAGAGGTATAGGCCGATACCTGGTTTGTTTTGCTGCTGTCTTTTCCCAGAGAAGCTTTGAAGGGCCCGAATGCTCCTGTGCTGAAATAAGATTGATCTGTATTCTGATTGATATATTGTATACCCCCTACAAGGCTTAGGTGCCTGGTTAAGGTTTTGTTTCCAAAAGTTTCCAACGTTGTGGTATTGCCGGTATACTTTCCTTCAGAATATTTGCTGTAAATACTGCTGATATCTGTGCTGTCATTAATGAAAGCTCTTTCGGCCCGTTGATAGCTGCCTTGTATGTTCCAGACAAAATCTTTGCCTTTGTATTGCAGGGAAAGCCCTCCCAGTTTATTCGAATTTTTAGCTGTATAATCCTTATCATCTACAAACGCGCCGGCATCGTAACCGGTACGGTAAGTACTGAAATTGCCAAAGGCTTTGGCGGTTAAGGAGGTATTAAGTTTATAATTCAATGATGCCTGCACATTGTTTTGTTCAAAGCCATCATTATCAAAACTCTTTTTACCGGTACTGTCATAAGCCGTTGAGAATCCCTTACTCTTAATGTAATTGTATTGTACGTTATAGCCGAGCTTATCAAGCGTGCCGCTGGCTCCTGCCACAATACGGGTGGTATTATATGTGCCATAGCTGATGCCGCTGTTAATAGCCATTTTCTTTTTGGCTTCTTTCTTTAAAAAGATTTGGATCACACCCGCTACCGCATCACTACCCCAAAGCGTACTTTGTCCGCCTTTCAGAATTTCAATCCGCTCAATTTGTTGAAGTGGGATACTGTTGAAATCAAAACTGTTACTGATTTGTGAAGGATCAAATACCGGAGTGCCGTCAATCACTACCAGCATATTACCCGAGCCTGCGCCCCGAAAATAAACATCCTGGTTGGTGCCTGATACATTGTTGGCGCCATTGATAAAAAAACCGGCCTGTGTATTCAGCAGTTCACTGAGGCTTCGGCCTATACTGTTCCTGATGATTTTCTGATCAAGTACCGTAATAATTTTACCGGTTTGTGATTGTTTCAGGTTACTTCTTGTGGCCGTAGTAACCATTACTTCGCCGGATCTACCTTCCAGCGTGTCTTTTTGTGCAAACAGTATGCTTGCTGTAAGCAATGATGTAGTGAGGAGCGTTAATGTTTTGCTCATTGTTTTGTTGTTTTAAATTGAACAATGAGCTTTCAGGAAAATAAAAAAACGGAGAAATATAAATTGCCGCTGCAGCAGCATTTTACATTCCATGCTTTTCACCCGAAAGCCGTGAATGATTAGGTTTGTACATGGCAGGTCTTCTGGCTTGCTCTCTGTTGAATACCTTCCCATCCCTAAACGGAACAGTGGTTTGAAGATTCAACAGGCGTGAAAACCGTGGGTAGTGAATCGTTAAGTAAGTTGAAGTATTACTCACGACTGACGTCTCACGTTTCACGAAAAAAGCTTACAGCTACGGGGATAGCGCCGGAATCACACCGGACTTCCCTTTTAATCCCGCTTTAGGCAGGAACCAAATACGATGCAAATATAACTGAAGGGAGGATAGGGAAAAATTTATTAGGGTTAAGTTTTACACCGGCGGTTGAAAACTCGTAAGCCTGATAAACGTCTGCTGCTAACAAGTTATTCAGATTATTATATAAAATTTGTTTAGCCAATTAATTTAGTAATAGCTTCGTTCAAACTTTAGGGGTGCTGAAAAGGCTGAGATGATACCCTTGAACCTGATGCAGGTAATGCTGCCGAAGGGAAAAGTAGAATTATACTTCTGCATTCTGCCGTTCCTAAAGTGTTTATAAAAAATACATAGGAATGGAGATTTCCCTCAACAACCAGATCAAAGAAATTAAAAACGCGTGCCCTGTTCAGCACTTGCTGGATGAATGGCTTGGCGAAAAACAAAAAGGTATTGCCGTTGCTGTTAACGGGCATGTTATCCCTAAAATAAACTGGCATACACACCTGTTGAACAGTAATGATGATGTGTTGCTTATTAAAGCAACGCAGGGCGGGTAATACACCAATCACTCTTTTTACAACTTATAAATAAGCGACACTATGAAAAATATTGATAAAGCGCCGGAGCAACAAACCATTTCGTGCGGCCCGTTTACAGCTTCAAAGAAAATACATGTGCCGGGCCGGTTGCATGATATTAAAGTTGCCATGCGTGAGATATCGCTTTCACCTACTAAATTAACAGGCGGAAAAACGGAAGACAATCCGTCAGTAATTGTATATGATACCAGCGGTCCTTACACAGATGAGCAGGTAACTATTGATATTAAAAAGGGGCTGCCCCGTATGCGTGAACAATGGATTCTTGACAGAAAGGATGTGGACCAATTGACAGATGTTTCTTCTGATTACGGCAGGCAACGCAAAGAAGATACATTGCTTGATACGCTCCGTTTTGAGCATATTAAAAAGCCATTACGCGCTAAAAAGGGAAGTAATGTAACACAAATGCATTATGCCCAAAAAGGCATCATTACCCCTGAAATGGAGTACATAGCCATCAGGGAAAATCAGCGTATTGATGCATTGAAATATAAACTGAACGGACAATATGAATTATTAACACAGCAGCATGCCGGTAATAGTTTTGGAGCCAATACACCCCAGGGGATTATCACACCTGAATTTGTGAGGGCTGAAGTAGCTGCGGGCCGTGCGATTATTCCGGCAAATATTAATCATCCGGAGTTAGAGCCGATGATCATTGGCAGGAATTTTTTAGTAAAAATCAATGCCAATATCGGCAATAGTGCGGTAAGCAGCAGTATTGAAGAAGAAGTTGAAAAAGCGGTATGGGCCTGTCGCTGGGGGGCTGATAATATTATGGATTTATCTACCGGAAAAAATATCCATGAAACACGTGAATGGATCATCCGCAATTCTCCCGTACCCATTGGAACCGTTCCGATTTACCAGGCGCTGGAAAAAGTAGATGGTAAACCGGAAGACCTGACCTGGGAAATTTATCGCGATACGATCATCGAACAGGCAGAGCAGGGGGTTGATTATTTTACAGTTCATGCCGGTGTATTGCTTCGGTATATTCCACTTACTGCCAGGCGTTTAACGGGCATTGTTTCCCGTGGGGGCTCTATTATGGCGAAATGGTGTTTGGCGCATCATAAGGAAAGCTTTTTATATACACATTTTGAAGAATTGTGTGAGATCATGAAACAATATGATGTTTCTTTTTCTTTAGGTGATGGTCTGCGCCCGGGTTCAATTGCCGATGCCAATGATGAGGCGCAGTTTGCAGAATTAAAAACACAGGGCGAGCTCACGAAAATTGCCTGGAAACATGATGTACAGGTGATGAATGAGGGCCCCGGCCATGTGCCCATGCACCTGATAAAAGAAAATATGGAGAAGCAATTGGAATATTGTGATGAGGCGCCCTTTTATACATTGGGCCCTTTAACTACGGATATTGCACCCGGATACGACCATATTACTTCGGCCATTGGCGCTGCCATGATTGGCTGGTACGGAACGGCAATGCTTTGTTATGTAACGCCTAAAGAGCATTTGGGATTGCCGAATAGAAAAGATGTGAAGGATGGTGTAATTACTTACAAGATTGCCGCGCATGCCGCTGATCTGGCGAAAGGGCATCCCGGTGCACAATACAGGGATAATGCCTTAAGTAAGGCAAGGTTTGAATTCAGGTGGGAGGACCAGTTTAATTTATCGCTGGATCCTGATACTGCCAGGGAATTTCACGATGAAACATTACCTGCTGATGGCGCCAAAGTGGCCCACTTCTGTTCTATGTGCGGACCCAGGTTTTGCTCCATGCAGATAACACAGGAGATACGGGATTTTGCCGAAAAGGGCATGCAGGAAAAATCAGATGAATTTATTGAAAAGGGTAAAGAAATCTATCAATAGGATGTTATTTGTGGTATCCAATCCAACCTCTGTACCTGGTGAGGCCGAAATTATCAATGCCTTATTCGATGAAGGACTGGAAGTATTCCATTTGCGGAAACCTGGTATTGCTGTTACTGAAATAAATCAACTGATGGAAAGAATACAACCTGAATATCATACCCGGATAGCCCTGCACCAACATCATCAATTGACAAAACAGTATGCAATAAAAAGGTTGCATTTTACGGAGATGGCAAGGACAACCACGGATGAGCAAACATTCATACAACTCGAAAACGCCGGTTATCATTTGTCTACCTCCGTTCATAAGGCAGATGAATATAAAAACATATCATCCTGTTTTGCATATACTTTTTTTGGCCCTGTATTCAACAGTATATCCAAACAGGGATATCATGCAACCTTACCGGACGGTTTTGTATTTCCTGTTTTGGCAAATCATCCTGAAGTAATAGCCATTGGTGGTATACATGCCGGGAATATGCAAAAAGTGGTGCAGATGAACTTCAGGGGCATCGCGGTTTTGGGTACAATATGGCAAAACCCGGATAAAAGTATCGAACAGTTTAAAGCAGTGCAAACAGCATGGAAGCAGGCAGGCCGATAGTATTGAGCATAGCGGGTTTTGACCCTTGCGGCGGAGCCGGACTGCTGGCCGACAGTAAGACATTTGAACAGCATAAAGTGTATGGTTTAGGTATTTGTACGGCACAAACCATACAAACGGAAAACCGGTTTATTTCAGTCAGATGGGAACGGGAAGAGGATATACTGCAGTCACTGGATACAATGCTGTCATACTACCCGGTAAAAGTTGTAAAAACCGGGATAGTGGAAGATGTGTGTGTGTTGGAAAAAATTGTTTCATTTATTCATCAAAAAAACAGCAGTATTAAAATTATCATAGATACGGTACTTACGGCAAGCAGTGGTTTTGACTTTTGGAAAAAGGAGACAGGCCGGGAGCTATTGGTGCAAACTTTGGAAAAAGCATATTTAATAACACCCAATTACAACGAAGTGAAGCAACTGGCATATTCATCCGATGCGAAAGAAGCCGCACAAAAATTATCGGCCTTTTGTAATGTGTTATTAAAAGGCGGGCACAACAGCGAAGAAATAGGGGTTGATTATTTATTTACAAAAAACGATATAGAAAAAATACCTGCCGGCATCACTGATGTGTATCCAAAGCATGGTTCCGGTTGTGTTTTATCTGCCGCTATTACGGCTAATCTTGCAACCGGACATGATTTGCTTACGGCCTGTAAAAGAGCCAAAAAATATATAGAACATTTTTTATCAAGTAATGCAACTTTATCAGGGTATCATCATGTATAGTAAACTGCAATACATATCGCAAGGGGAAACAGCCACAGAGCAATTACATAATATCCGGGAGGCAATTGGTGCCGGTTGTAAATGGGTGCAATTACGCTTTAAAAATGCGACCCCGGAGGAACTGACGGCATTAGCCGTTCAGGTGAAAAGAATCTGTACTGACCAGGGCGTCACATATATCATCAATGATCACCCGCTTATTGCCAAAGCCGTGGATGCGGATGGTTTGCACGTAGGCCTGACTGATATGCGTATTGGCGATGCGAGAAAAATACTGGGCAACAACAAGATAATAGGCGGCACTGCCAATACTTTACAGGATATACTGCAACGGGTGCAGGAGGGTTGTGATTATATCGGTTTAGGCCCTTTCAGGTTTACAACCACTAAGAAGAACCTCAGTCCCATACTGGGAATAGAAGGATATAAACGGATTAGTGATGAATTAAAACTGCAACAGATTTCCATACCCGTATACGCGATCGGTGGTATTGTTTTGGAAGACATAACCGCCATTATGCAGGCAGGTATATATGGCATAGCTGTATCGGGTATTATTACACATCATCCCGATAAAAAATTATTACTACAACAAATCAATACGTTATTATATGAAACAGTTGACCATAGCGGATAAAGTATTTCAATCGAGATTATTTTTGGGAACCGGCAAATTCGGTTCTTCCCTGCAAATGGAAGAAGCCGTTTTGGCATCCGGATCGGAGATGGTAACAGTAGCATTGAAACGGGTGGATTTTGAAACAGAAACAGACAGATTGCTTTCGCATCTTCAGCATTCGCATATTAATCTGCTGCCTAACACATCCGGTGTTCGCAATGCGAAAGAAGCCGTATTTGCGGCACAATTGGCAAGAGAGGCAATGGAAACCAACTGGGTCAAATTAGAGATCCACCCGGATCCAAAGTATTTAATGCCGGACCCAATAGAAACATTAAAAGCCACAGAAGAACTGGCCAAACTCGGATTTGTGGTATTGCCCTATATTCATGCCGATCCTGTTTTATGTAAACGCCTGGAAGACGCGGGTACAGCAGCCGTAATGCCTTTAGGCTCTCCTATAGGAACCAATAAGGGATTAAAGACCTTTGATTTTCTGCAAATCATCATTGAACAAAGTAAAGTGCCCGTTATTATTGACGCGGGTATTGGCGCCCCTTCGGATGCAGCATTGGCGATGGAAATGGGCGCAGATGCCGTATTGGTCAATACAGCCATTGCCATTGCTGGGAACCCTGTGCAAATGGCCATTGCCTTCAGGTTCGCGGTGCAGGCGGGCCGGATGGCTTTTGAAAGTAAATTGGCCAACAAAGTTCATCATGCTATTGCTTCAAGTCCGTTAACCCAATTTTTACATGAAGAGTTTTAAAGATACTTTCGATCAGTACCGGTGGGAGGATGTACAGGCGTCTATCCTGGCAAAAACATCAAAAGAGGTAGAATCAGCGTTAGCTGCTACGCACCGCACGCCGGAAGATTTTAAGGCGCTGATATCGCCTGCCGCTTTACCATACCTGGAGCAGATGGCCCAGTTGAGCCATCAGCTTACGAAAAAACGTTTCGGCAAAACGATACAGCTCTTTGCACCGATATACCTGAGTAATGAATGCAATAATATTTGCACTTACTGCGGGTTTAGCCTGGACCATAAGATCAAACGAAAAACGTTAACAGCGGCTGAAATTTTACAGGAGATCAATGTTATTAAACAGCATGGGTTCAATCATATCCTGCTTGTAACCGGCGAATCTAACCATACGGTACATGTTGACTACTTCATCAAAGCAATTGAAATTATTAAACCACATTTTGCCAATATCTCTATAGAGGTTCAACCATTGAGTCAGGATGAATATGAACAATTACAACATTGTGGCGTGTATTCGGTTTTAGTGTACCAGGAAACTTATCACAAAGAAAAATACAAGGACTATCATTTAAAAGGAAAGAAATCCAATTTTTATTACCGTTTGGAAACACCCGACAGGATAGGGCTTGCCGGTATGCACAAAATTGGGTTGGCCGTTTTATTGGGCCTGGAAGATTGGCGGACCGATTCATTTTTTTGTGCACTGCATTTGGATTACCTGCAAAAAACATATTGGCAAACAAAGTATTCGGTCGCATTTCCACGTATCCGGCCGGCAGAAGGGGTTGATATATCCGACTATCATATCAGCGATAAAGAACTGGTACAATTAATGTGTGCCTACCGGTTAATGAATGAAGATGTGGAAATATCAATTTCTACAAGAGAATCGGAATTATTCAGAAATCATTTGATTAAGCTGGGTACCACTACCATGAGTGCCGGATCAAAAACAAATCCTGGTGGTTACAGCTTAGACGAAGAGTCATTGGAACAGTTCGAGATAAGCGATGAGCGAACACCCGAAGAGGTTGCAACTGTTATTGCTGCCAATGGGTATGAGCCCGTATGGAAAGACTGGGATACACATTTTAATATGCACCACCATGTCAATATTTAGTATAGAAGAAATAAACCGGTATAGCCGCCAGTTAATGATGGAAGAGGTTGGGGCAGAGGGACAGATAAAAATAAAACAGGCAAAAGTTCTGGTAGTGGGAGCCGGGGGGTTGGGTTGTCCCGTATTACAATATTTGAATGCAGCAGGGATTGGAACCATTGGTATCGTTGATTTTGATAGTATAGAGATACATAACCTCCATCGGCAGATACTATATACAACAGATGATATTGGTAAGCCGAAAGCACCAACAGCCGCCGGGAAATTAAAATTATTTAACCCGCATGTTCACTGTATTGTTTTTGAAGAACTAATACAAGAGTCAAATTCACGCGATATTATTTCACAGTTTGATATAGTTGTTGATGGTTCTGATAATTTTCTGACCCGTTACCTGGTAAATGACAGTTGCGTAGCACTCGGCAAACCGTTAGTTTACGGAAGTATCTTAAATTTTGAGGGACAGCTTGCTGTTTTTAATTACCAGGGAAGTAAAAACCTACGGGATTTGTACCCAGAGCCACCCAATCCGGAGGATGTGCCCAGTTGCAGCGAAAATGGTGTTTTGGGTAGTATACCCGGAATCATAGGTACTATGATGTGCCATTTTGTATTTAAGATTATCTTGCAAAGACAGGTACAAATTAATAAGATTTTCATTTTGAATCTTGATAAATTCTCGCTCAGAGAGTTAACATTTTAGTATTTGGATTTCTTTTTTTACGGTTCTAAACCTATGACTGTAGCGGCTCCCCACCGTTATAAATGGATTAGGCCTGAAATCGGATGATATTATCGAGATTGCCAAGAAGGGTATAATTGGTATTTATAATAATGTAACCACAACCGAATTAGATAACCAGGCAGCGGACCAGATTGCCTGCTCATTGGATGACCCGGAAGGTTGTGAAATGTGTGGCTCGTAGAAGGAAATGAGAATATCAATAATGAACCAGGAATTTTGAAGTCAGGCATAAGTTTATTACTCCTTATTACTGAGCAGGCAATATGTTTTCACTTTGCCCGGATAAAACAGCGGATGCATTAGCGCCACGTTTACCTAAAATGATTTCCAGGTCTTCCTTGAATAAAACTTCTTTTTTAAACAATAGTTCGGCAACACTGGTTAATGACGCTTTGTTTTGCTGCAGAATTTCTTTGCTTCGGAGATAGGCCTCTTTTACCAGGTTCCGGACTTCTTCATCAATCAATTTCCCGGTTTCTTCACTATAGGGCTTTTGAATACCTGCGTCTCTCAGACCGGTTGAATCATAGTAGCTGATATTACCCATTTTTTTGCTGAAACCATAATACACCACCATCATATAAGCCTCCTTGGTAACTTTTTCAAGATCATCCAAAGCGCCGGAAGAAACTTCACCGAAAATGATTTCTTCTGATGCCCTTCCTCCCAATATGGCGCATAAATGTTCGGTAAAGGCAGATTCGCCGCGTAATTGTTTTTCTTCCGGTAAATACCAGGCAGCGCCTAATGACTTACTACGGGGAATGATCGAAACCTTTATAAGCGGATCAACCTGTTTCAGTAACCAGCTCACTACAGCATGTCCGGCTTCGTGATAGGCAATAATCTTTTTCTCTTCCGGCGAAATGATCTTGCTCTTTTTTTCAACACCTGCTACCACTCTGTCAATGGCGTCAAAGAAGTCCTGTTTGCCTACTTTTTCTTTTTTCTTTCTTGCGGCTATCAAGGCTGATTCATTGCAGATATTGGCTATATCTGCCCCGGAGAAACCCGGAGTTTGTTCTGCGAGGGAATGTGGGTCAATGGTATTATCCATTACCAGCGGACGCAGGTGCACTTTAAATATTTCTTCTCTTTCCTTTATGTTGGGAAGCTCTAAATAGATATGCCTGTCAAATCTTCCGGGACGAAGCAGGGCGGGATCAAGCATATCTCCGCGGTTAGTGGCAGCCAGTACAATTACACCGCTGTTCGTTCCAAAACCATCCATCTCTGTTAATAATTGATTAAGGGTACTTTCCCTTTCATCATTGGCGCCGGTTAAATAGGCTCCCTTACCCCTTGATCTTCCAATGGCATCTATTTCATCAATAAAAATGATACAGGGTGTTTTTTCTTTTGCCTTCTTAAATAAATCGCGCACCCTTGATGCACCTACTCCTACAAACATCTCAACAAACTCAGATCCGGAGATGGAAAAAAAGGGGACATCCGCTTCTCCGGCCACAGCTTTGGCCAGCAGGGTTTTACCTGTACCGGTCGGGCCCACCAATATGACCCCTTTTGGAATTTTTGCGCCAAGTTTGGTAAAGAGTTCAGGGTTTTTTAAAAAGTCAACAATCTCTTTTACTTCCGCTTCCGCTTCTTCAAGGCCTGCCACATCATTAAAGGTTATTTTACTTTTTTCTTTCTCAATTAAGGTTGCCTTTGATTTTCCAAAATTAAAAATGGAAGAGCCATCTGTTCCCATTCCCATACCACCGGCCCTTCTCATCATAAAATTCCATACGCCTAAAAGTAAAATGAAAGGGAGTAACCAGCCCAGGATATTCCAGAACCAGTTGCTTTGCTTAGAATAACTTACCGGAACTTTTTCGCCGGGTGAAAAAGTCTTTTCTGCCTCTTCAAGTTTTCTTTCGAAAGACTCTACTGAGCCGATATTAAATGAATAGTGTGGCCCCGGATTAATGCCCTTGCCTACTGCCGGTTTAAAAACATCTTTGAACCTGCTGTCATTTGCCAGTTCTTTTTTGATATACACCTCGGCCTTTTCATTATTCAGCACTACAATTTTTTCAACGGCTTTTTTACTCAGGATATCTTTTTCAAACTGCTGCCAGGTAATTTCTTTTCCTGTAGAAAAGTAATTTAGCATGGAAGGATATAATATCAGTAAAAGAATAAATGGATATATCCACCACCACTTAAACCGCCTTCCCGAAGGCTTCATGATCGGGCTGTTTGACTTCTTAGGGGCACTTTGATTATTCATCCGGTAAAGTTGCAATTCTTTACCGGTCGGTTAAATGACCTCAATCAGTGAAACCACTGATTATCTTCATTGTTTTTGCCGCCTTACTGATATTATATTTGTACCAGTCGGTGGTCAGGTGATTACTGTAGCCGGTGAGATTAAAGTAGACGATACTACTTGTAAAGAGGCAGGAAAACTACTGTATCGCGGAACCGGGGATTCCCGGTTCCTTTTTTTATGTCTGTTTCCAAAACCATTAACCTCCCTGAAAAAATTTCTGTGACTACCGTCATGGAACCGGCTATCAGCCGTCATTGATGGGGCATTATTCCGGATTTATCTTTGGGAACATCATTTGATAATGATTTATTTTTCATACAAAATCCTGTTGAACGTTATGCATATGGAAATAAATGATTATACAACACTCCGGCAAATTCGGAAGAAATTTTCCGAGTATTATCCATACTTGCAGATTGAATTTTACAATACGCCTCACAGGAAACAGGAAGTATCAGAGAGGGATGATATGATTGACCACTATAAAACAGTTGGCATGATCAGGAAAACACATTTGTCTGCCATACTGGAAATTCAGCCATTGTATAAAGTATCTGCTGTAGAGCGGGAATTCCGGGAAAGGTTTGGGTTATCTGTACAGGTATTAAGTAAAGAAAAAAATAATTGGGCACAGGCTGCCGGATTGGATAACTTAACACTAAAGGAATTAAACGAACTGTCCCGTAACGCTTCCGATGAATATATTCTCTCTGAGCCTGATTCAGAATAGACAGACGAGGGGGGGGGGGACGAGTTATAGTACTAAACAATTTTAAATTAAACAGGTATGCCCAATATTAAAGCGGAATATTATTCGGATGAGCTGTTAGACTGGAATGATTCCATTGATTTTAATAATGATGAAATGGATTTGTTAACGCAGAGATTAACTGAAGTGATCAGGCGCGATTCTATCGTGGATATCGCGGCAAAAGTAGAAGTTCACCAGGCACGTATTAACGGTTTGTTGCATAAATTTCAAAAATTACAATTTGAAATTGAGCAACAGGAGGCAGCCCTTACAATAGACGACGTACTTGTTGAAGATACCTTAATTAATACTGAAACAGAGAAGCGGCAGGCTTTACTGCGTAGCAATATGCAGGCTACGGAAAAAGAATATATTGATGTGAAGTTTGGTTGTTATCATTTTCTTTCAGGGATGCTTAAGAAATAAGCTCATGCGGAGATAATGTTCTGTCATTATCAATAATTCTGCTAATGAGTATCATCTTTTTCAATGACAGATGTCATAATCGCTGTTATTGAAACACTGTAGCTTTAAATCGTTGGTAGTCGTTTTAAAAGAGTATAAAATATTTTTTATGACAATAGAATTTCACACCCCTTACGGCAAAGTATCAGAAACGCTGATAAATCATATCAGGCATGAAATACTGCAACTTTCACACCTTACTAAGAAAATATCAAAAGCGGAAGTGTTGTGTAAGGAAAATGAGGCCATTACACCCGGTGAGAATAAAGTTTGCGAAATTATTCTGACTGTTTCTGGAGATGATTTTCTTGTTCATACACGCTCAGAAAATTTCGAGAAATCAGCTAATGAGGCCATTAAGGAATTAAAAAAATTTGTAAAACAGCAGGTAAAGCAGCGAAAAGAAATTCCTGATGTAATTACCAGTACCGTTAAAGTGTAATGTTGATTAATTTGTATCAGTAAAATACCATTGTATGGAAAAAATATTTGAGGGCAGGGTAGCCATCGTTACAGGAGGCAGTTTTGGCATCGGGCGGGCTACCGCTGTTGCTTTTGCCATGCGTGGGGCAAAAGTAGTGATAGCTGATTGTATGGTGGATAAAGAAAATGAGACGCTCAGTTTGATCAAAAATGCCGGAGGCGATGCTATGTTTATTCAATGCGATGTTTCGGACAGCTTCGCGGTAAAAGATATGATTGAAAAAGTGATTGCCCGTTTTGGGAGAATAGACTATGCCTTTAATAATGCCGGTATTGAAGGGCTTCTTAACAATACACATGAATGTACTGAAGCAAATTGGGATAAAACACTCAGTATTAACCTCAAAGGGGTATGGCTGTGTATGAAATACGAAATACAACAGATGCTCAAGGTTAAGAAAGGGGTTATCATAAACTGTGCTTCGGTAGCAGGGTTGAATGGTTTTGCCGGTTTGCCGGCATATACAGCTTCCAAACATGGAATTGTGGGACTAACCAGATCGGCGGCTCTCGAATATGCCAAACAGGGGATACGGATAAATGCCGTTTGTCCGGGAGTCATTCATACTCCCATGATTGACCGCATTACCGGGAAAGATAAAGAAGTGGAAAAAATATATATCGGCCTGGAACCTATTGGCAGAATGGGAAATCCGGAAGAAGTGGCCGAAGCGGTAGTTTGGTTATGTTCTGATGCTGCTTCATTTGTAACCGGTATAGCCATGCCCGTGGATGGTGGATTTACTGCAGGATAAAATCAATTAGAAAACCAAAATCCAGGAAGAAACACTTGAAGGATTACACTGATTTTTTTAATTGCCTCAGTTTGGTCAGGTATGCTACTACCTCTTCATTGCTCACCTGTTCAAAATCTTCATAGAATGCACCTACGCCATGAAATTCATCCGGTATTAATACAGCCACTACCTCATCTGCCACTTCTGATAACTTTACTACAGCGCTTCTTGATGCTACCGGAACACCGATTATAATCTTTCCGGGGTTACTCTTGCGTAATACATGTATGATGGCCATTAGTGTATTACCGGTGGCAATTCCATCATCAATCACTATCACCGTTTTGTCTTTGAGATTTACTGGTACCGTATCGCCCCTAAACTGTGTATCCATTTCTCTCAGTGTTTTTCGGATTTTCTGTAATTCCTGTTCAATATATTCCTGGCTAACATTTTCGTGTGGTACCACAAAATAATCTGTAAGGCTCGCAGCGCCAATGGCATATTCTTTATTCATTGGGTGGCCGATTTTTTTAGTGAGGATCACCTCAACCGGAAAATTCAGTTCTTTTGCAACCGCGTAAGCCACAGGCATACCACCCCTGGGTACGGCTAATACAATACCGGGGTCATTTTTATACTTTTTTAATTTTGCTGCCAGCAGTAACCCCGCTTCTATTCTGTTGAGAAACATACTATAGACTTTATTGGTTTTGAAAAGGTTTGTGTTTTAACTGCCTGTTATTTAATTAGTCAACAGGGTACTTATACTTTCACCGGTGTCAGATATTTTGCAAACCAGTTGGCCGCCAATGATGAAACAATCTCCATTTTTCCCCTTTCTTCAAATAAATGGGTGGCGCCATCTACTACTTCCAGTTTTTTTTCGCCACCCAATTGGGCATAAGCTTCCTGGTTCAGTTTTAATACATCCTGGTCAAGGCTTCCTACAATCAATAGGGTGGGAGCTTTTACACGGGGAAGATTTTCCATTGCTAAATCCGGTCTTCCGCCTCTTGAAACAACTGCCCGGATTCGCGGTAAAAGAGCTGCCGCCTTCAATGCAGAAGCCGCACCGGTACTGGCGCCAAAATAACCAATAGGGCAATTTTTTACGGCAGCCAATTCCTCCAGCCAAAGAGTTGTTCCAGCCAGCCTATGGGTAAGTAAATCAATGTTAAACCGGTTGCTGTACTGTTCATCTTCTTCTTCAGTCAGCAGGTCAAACAACAGTGTTCCAAAATTCTCTTTCTGCAGGTAGGTTGCCACCATCCGGTTACGTATGCTAAACCGGCTACTGCCACTGCCATGCGAAAAAATAACTATAGCCTCTGATTCCTGCGGGATAAACAATTCACCTTTTAAGATAACTTTACCCATTGGTATATTAACCTCTTTATTGTAACGTGTGCTGGTCATTATTTTAATGTTTAACTTGGCAATAAAACCGCTTTTTTAACCTACAGACACTGTTATTCAGCAGTAGGTGAATCGTACGGATGCATTGATTACTTTCTCTCTTATTTATTCTCGTTGGTTTACAAAACTACACGGTTTGATGGCCAGGAGTTATGACCATCATCATTACAAACTTTGACAGTTCTCAGTGTATTCCCATGATAATAGACCGGCAGCTATTTTGATGACAACAATCAGTAAAGGGTTTGATGATTGACATTTCAGGAAGAGGTGAAATGAACGAACTTTAACCGTTTGGATAATCTTCTCAATAGGATCAGAAAAAATAAAATAAAATGTATGCGACGCTATTTTACAAAAGAGGCCTTACTGGATGAGCGGGAAGTAGTAAGCTCAATTAAACAATGGGCCTATCCTTTACAAAGTAAAGCTGATTTGCAGCCGCTGTATAACCGCATTGGCGATGCCCGGATTGTTATGCTGGGTGAAGCAAGTCATGGCACACACGAATACTACACCTGGCGGGCACATATTTCAAAACGACTGATCGAAGAAAAAGGGTTCAATTTTATTGCAGTGGAGGGCGACTGGCCTGATTGTTACAGGCTCAACCGTTTTGTAAAAGGGTATGATGCTGATAACAAGAGCGCGTTTAACGTGTTGCATGCATTTAATCGCTGGCCCACCTGGATGTGGGCCAATTGGGAAATATTGGCACTTTCCAATTGGCTGCAAAAACACAATACGGGCCTGCCTGCTGATAAAAAAGCAGGGTTTTATGGGTTGGATGTATATAGTCTTTGGGAAAGTATGGAAAGCATTATACAATATTTAAAAAAAACAGATATAGCTGCCTTAAAAGTTGCTGAAGAAGCGTTTCGCTGTTTTGAACCTTATCGTAAAGACGAGGGCCAATCGTATGCAAAAGCCACCATGCTTGTTCCTGAAGTGTGCGAAAATGAGGTATTGCACCTTCTGAAAGAGGTTCAGCGAAAGTTACCAACGTATAATACTGATTATGAAAACGTTTTCAGCGCGGAACAAAATGCCACGGTTGCCGTAAACGCCGAGAAATATTACCGTACCATGATTCATGGCGGCCCACATAGCTGGAATGTAAGAGACAGGCATATGGCCGATACACTCGAAAAATTACTGAAATTTCATGGCGAAAATTCAAAAGTAATTGTTTGGGAACACAATACGCATATTGGCGATGCGAGGGCAACGGATATGGCAGATGAGGGAATGTTTAATATTGGAGAACTGGCCAGGATACAGCATCATGATAAAGGGGTGATACTGGTAGGATTTGGTTCTTACAAAGGAACTGTGATGGCCGGTAAAAGCTGGAGCGCCAAAATGGAAACCATGCCATTGCCGGAAGCAAGGAAAGGAAGCTGGGAATATTTGCTGCACATGGCCGGAGAAGAAAACAAGCTATTATTGATGGATGATTTTGTAAATAACGATATGCTCATGGAGAATCATATAGGTCATAGGGCAGTGGGTGTGGTATATAATCCGGAACGTGAACAATATGGGAATTATGTACCTACTATTTTGCCATTGCGGTATGATGCATTTATTTATCTGGATGAAACCAATGCATTGCATCCGCTGCATGTAGATATTGACGAACACCAGGCGCCGGAGACCTATCCTTTCGGGGTTTAATGCAATTTTTTAAGCAACAGAGTATCCATTGTAAAAGAAGGAAAACCAGCAAATCAGGGTAAAATCCAACAAACAAAGAAGCCATCCCGGTATAACTGGGATGGCTCTTTATTTCTAAAATGAGTTTACTTAAAACCGCTCCAGTTTAGAGAAGAAGAAATCACCTTCAATAGCTGCATTCTCATCACTATCACTTCCATGAACCGCATTTTCACCTACAGAAGCTGCAAATAATTTGCGGATAGTACCCTCTTCTGCCTGGGCAGGATTGGTGGCGCCTATCAGTTTTCTGAAATCAGCCACTGCATTGTCTTTTTCGAGAATAGCCGCTACAATAGTACCGCTGCTCATAAAATCAACCAGTTCACCATAAAAAGGCCTTTCCTTATGTACCTCATAAAACAAACCGGCCTGCTCTTTGGTAAGCTTCGTCCATTTAAGGGCTTTTACAGAAAATCCTGCTTTAATCATTTTGTCTAAAATGGCGCCGGTATCGCCCTTTTTGGTCGCATCCGGTTTAATCATGGTAAATGTTCTGTTGCTCATAAATAATGTAAAATTTCGGCTGCAAAAGTAAGGATAAGGCCGTTGGTTTAGGGATAATATCCCTTGATTTTTGTTAAACCTATTAAATTGATTTGATAGAATAGCTTGGAAACCGCAATTTTGCCGCCTTATATGCTTCCAATCGAAGGTTTTTTCCCCAGTCTGCAAATACCCGCTAAAGTGGTCATTACCATGCACCAGAAGCCGGATGGTGATGCTATGGGCTCTACGCTGGCCCTGTATCATTTTATGAAAGGGTTGGGGCATGAGACCACCGTTATCTCTCCAACCAACTGGGCCGATTTTCTGGATTGGATGCCAGGTATCGATACGGTGGTGGATTTTGATAAACAGAAAGAAAAAGCATTACTGCTTATAAATCAGGCAACCGTAATTTTTTGCCTGGATTTTAATGTATTGCACCGTACCAAGAATATGGAGCAACCCCTTACGGAGGCGGTCTGTACTAAAGTATTAATTGATCATCACCAACAACCACAGGAAGAAGCCTTTACCTATGGTATCAGCGATACCTCAAAAAGCTCTACCTGCGAGATGGTCTATGACTTTATTGTGAATGCAGGGTATTCTGATAACCTTACCCCTGAAATCGCGGAATGTTTATATACCGGAGTTATGACGGATACGGGTTCTTTCCGTTTTCCGGCAACCAGCGCTTCTGTACATCGAATGGTGGCTGTATTAAAAGAGAAAGGATTATTACATACCAAAGTTCACCATCATATTTATGATAATTTTCTAGAGAACAGATTGCGCTTTATCGGTTATGCTTTGGTTAACAGGTTGGAAGTATTATACGAATACAACACAGCCTGTATGTATATTACCAGGGCCGATCTTCAACGTTATAATATTAAAACGGGTGATACTGAGGGACTGGTAAATTATTTATTAACGATACAGGGAATAAAATTCGGAGCTTTGGTGATTGATAGGGAGGGCGAAAGAAAGTGGAGTTTCAGGAGCAAGGGAGATTTTGATGTAAACAGCTTTGCCAGGAAACATTTTGAAGGGGGTGGCCATGTAAATGCTGCCGGAGGAAGAAGCAGCGACAGCCTGGAGGCTACTTATACCAAATTTAAAGAAGTTATTAAAGAATATCAAAATCAACTACAATAAACAATGATGAGAACAACTACCACGCTTTTATTAGCTATCGTATTGCTTGCAAGCTGTAACCAATACCAGAAAACACCCTCGGGCCTTTCTTATAAGATTACCAAAGGAAACGGTAAAGAAAAACTAAAACAGGGGGCGTTTATAAAATTCAATGTTGAATACAAAGTGCCACCCAAAGATTCTATTCTTACTTCTTCTTTTGGTCATATACCCGCCTACCTTGTTGTTGATACCACTAAAGTAAGCAAGCATAGCTTCCTTGAAATCCTTACCAAATGCGCTGTTGGTGATAAGGTGGATTTTGTAATGAGTGTGGATAGTTTGAAAAATTTTGGCATGATCGAGTACAACAATATTTTCCGTGCCAAGGATATGATCAAAGGCCGTCTTGAAATACTGAGGGCCTTCAATAACGAGCCCGATGCAATGGCCGACCTGGGAAAAGAACAAAATCTTGAAAAAGATAGGGAAATCAAAGAACTACAGGCCTATACCACCAAGCAGGGTATTAAAACACAATCTGTTTCATCAGGTGTATTGGTAGAGGTAACCAATGCAGGCGATGTTCAGAAAGCTGATTCCGGCAAGCAGGTGCAGATTTTATACAAAGGTTCTTTTGTAGGTGGAAAAGTATTTGATTCTAATATGGATAAAAACAGTCCTAATAACCAGCCTCTTTCCGTTATTATGGGTACCAATGGGGTGATTAAAGGAATGGATGATGGTTTACGAATATTCGGTAAAGGTGGTAAAGGCAAGATATTTATCCCTGCTATGCTGGGTTACGGTCAGAATGGCTATCCGCCAACTATCCCGGGTTACTCAAATCTTATTTTTGAAATAGAAATATTGGATATATCCATCCCTGCACCTAAGCCTGTACAACCCGCAGGTCCAAATATGCAGCCACAAAATCCAGCTCATTAATCAATATTGATTGAGTGATTTTATTACAAAAGGCCCCACAAGGGCCTTTTGTATTTTATAGCAGATGCCTGGTTAAGGTGATCGCTTCCATGGCTTCTTTTACATCATGCACCCGAAGGATAGTAGCCCCTTTCAGTAACCCGGCTGTATGTAAAACTGTAGTTCCATTGAGCGATTCATTGGCAGTAATACCTAATGTTTTATAAATAGTTGATTTTCTGGAAACGCCCAGTAGTATTGGTTTCTGAAACATGGTAAATACTTCAAAATATTTTAGTAAATCAAAATTTTCTGTACTGCTTTTACTAAACCCAAACCCGGGATCCAATATGATATCAGGTATGCCGGCCATAGTACAGGCAGCTATTTTTTGAATAAAATAATCAACCACCTCTTTACAAACTGCATCATAGGGATAAGGACTATGCATGGTATCAGCATCTCCTTTCACATGCATACAAACATAGGGCGTTTGCATACCAGCAACGGTTGCTATCATATCCTTATCAAAACTACCACCACTAATATCATTCACGATCACTGCCCCGGCTGCCACCGCTTCTTTAGCCACTTTACCATGAAAAGTATCTATAGAGATAAAAGATGCCGGAAAGGCAAGGCTTATGGCTTCAATAACAGGAATAACCCTTTTCAGCTCCTCATCCGCACCCGCCATACCACTGCCGGGCCTGGTACTTTGTCCGCCAATATCCAGTATAGTAGCACCCTGCCGCAACATTTCTTCCGCTTTACCAAGGGCCTCATCAACAGAAGTATGCCTGCTGCCACTGTAAAATGAATCGGGCGTAGGATTAATAATACCCATTACGATAGGCCGATCTATTACTAATAATCTTCCGCTACAATTCAGTGTGAACATGCCCTTTTCTCATTTTCAAATTTTCAAATTTTCAAATTTCTCATTTCACCTATCTTGCATTCACTTCAAAGATATTACCAAAGCATTAAAGCACTCATGGAATAATGGCGAATACAAATTTACAATATGATCAGGCCATTGGGCAGTCAAGAGACATTTTCATCAAAAAGACCAAAGATTACGGTACCGCATGGCGGGTACTAAGAACCATTTCTGTGGTGGACCAGATTTTTATTAAGGCATTGCGCATTCGTACCATCCAGGACCTGCATACCCAAAAAGTGGGAGATGATATTGCCTCCGAATTCAAGGGTATTGTGAATTATGCGGTAATCGGACTCATGCAACTGGAACTGGGATCACCCATGGTGGAAGATTTGCCCGTTGAACAGGTGGATGCCCTCTATCAAAAATCAGTTGCCTTTGCAAAGGATACCATGCTGGATAAAAACCACGACTATGGAGAAGCCTGGCGCGAAATGAGTCAGCAAAGTTTTGCCGACCTGATTTTAATGAAGCTGATGCGCATCAAACAGATACTGGGTAACGAGGGTAAAACCCTGGTGAGTGAGGGGATTGATGCGAATTATGTAGACATTCTTAATTATGCTGCCTTTGCCCTGATTCTGATGGACGAAGGAAAACACTAAATAAATGATTGCTATGAAAACTTTTTTACTGATTGTACGGTGGGTGGTAGGACTCCTTTTTATTTTTTCCGGCCTCATAAAAGCCAATGACCCATTGGGTTTGAGTTATAAGATGCAGGAATTTTTTGAAGTATGGGGATGGGATGCACTCAATGCCTATACCCTGAGTTTTGCCCTGCTTATGAATCTTTTTGAAGTAGTGGCGGGGGTAGCGGTCATTATCGGCTGGCGAATGAAACTGGTTAGCTGGCTATTATTAGTACTGATTGTTTTCTTTACTTTCTTAACGGGCTATGCCTTGTTATCAGGTAAGATCAAAACCTGTGGTTGCTTTGGTGATTGTATCCCTTTAACGGCCGCGCAATCTTTCGGGAAGGATCTCTTTCTGCTCACTTTAATACTGGTATTATTGGTAACCGGTAAACGGATCCATTCCTCCTTCAAATCTTTCACCGCTATTGTATTGTTGCTGATAGTTGCCATGGGCACTTCGGCAGGTCAATGGTATGTTCTGGAACATTTACCCCTGGTGGATTGCCTGCCTTATAAAAAGGGTAACGATATTGCGGAACAAATGAAAACGCCTGCCGGTGCAGTGCCTGATAGTTTTTCTATTGTGTTTACCTACCAAAAAAATGGCCGGCAGCTAAGTTTTGATCAATCAAATTTTCCGGCTGATTTTGATTCTACCTATACTTATATAGACAGGAAAGATATACTGGTGAAAAAAGGCAATGGTTTGCAGGCAAAAATTGTTGACTTTTCTCTCCAAACCCTTTCCGGGATGGATACAACAGCGGCAGTTTTTGCGCAACCCAATCCATATCTGCTGGTAATGGCCAATCACATGGAGCATACGAATGACTGGATAAATGGCTTTGCAGAAGTTGTGCTGGCTGCCGCACAAAAAAACCTTTCCATCATACTGGTAACCGCTGATGCAGATAAAGCGGTGACACTATTTCCGAATACCATTATTGTAAAATGCGATGCCATTGTTATAAAAACAGCAGCAAGGGTAACACCCACCTATTTTCTGATGCAGCGATCAACCGTGCTGGATAAAATTAGTTATGTTGATCTGAAAAAGGTTTTACAGAAAATCAATTCATTGAAATAATTAAGTGAATCAATGACATGCTATCCTGCCTCACCAAAAAAATACTGTAAAGATGGATGGCTGATGTTTTATATGGGATAGTAGATCACCGTGTAAAATACAATAGCTTTATTGGATGATTACTTCATTGATTACTTTTTCTCCAAAAGCTTCATTTACCCTTTCAATGATCTGAGGCTTTTGAAACATCAACTCATTCTTTAAGGGGCCTACCGCGGTTTGGATAAATAATTTCTGTTGAATAATCTGAATCTTATCAGTGTATTTGGCAATGGTTTTGCCCATCAGTTGCTCCCATATTTCTTCTATCTGCACGGCACGGATACCATTGCGAAGACGGCTCTTATTTACAAACCCTTTTATGGCATCGCCGATATGAAATTCAGACATACCGTAAAGTTAAGTGTCAGAAGCGTTCCCCCCAAGTTCTATCAACTGAAACGTTGCGTTTATTTCGGCTAATTGCTTTTGAAGCCTTTCTGCATGTGTATCCGTAATAAATACCTGCCCATCTGTTTCGGTACATACCCATTGCAATAACTGAAACATTCTTTGCTCATCCAGTTTTTCAAAAACATCATCCAGTAACAGGATAGGGGTGAACCCTTTTTTTTCTTGTAAGGTCTGCCACTCGGCAAGTTTCAGGGCAAATAAGAGGCTTTTTCTTTGTCCCTGCGAAGCTTCTGTTTTAAACAGCGACTGGTCCATATAAAAAACAAGATCATCCCTGTGAATACCAGCCGTGGTGCGCTGTACGGCAAGGTCTTTCTGGCGAGTAGCTTTTAGCAGTTCCTCAAAATTATCGGTTAATAACTGGCTGGTATATTGAAGCGACAGTCCATCCTCCTTACCGGCTATCCGCTGGTAGATTGATCCGCAGAGGGAAAGAAATCGGGTTAGAAATTTTTTTCTTTCGGCAAAAATATAATTTCCGGTTTTACTTAGCTGGCTGTTCAATACTTCCCATAAGGCCTCATCTGTTGTGCCTGTTTCGGCAGCTCTTTTTAAAAGGCTGTTTCTTTGCTGTAATATCCTGTTGTAATCAATCAACCTGGCCAGGTATTCTTTATTAATTTGTGAAAGGAGGGTGTCTATAAATTTTCTTCTTTCTTCGCTGCCGCCCGAGATCAGAACAATATCATCCGGGGCAATCATTACACAGGGTAATATGCCAATATGGTCAGAAAATTTTTTATAGGCTTCCTCATCCAGTATCAATTCTTTCCGGTTATTCTCACGTACAATACAAACTAATTTACGGGTCTCATGCTGCAGTTCATATTGCCCTTCCAGCCGCAAACCCAATAGTCCATGATGCACATTCTGGCTATCGGGTCTTGAAAAATAGCTACGTGAAAAACTCAGGTAATAAATCGCATCCAGCAGGTTGGTTTTGCCGGTGCCGTTGGCGCCACAAATGCCCACAATTCTTTCCTTAAAAGAGAAGTCTTTCTGCACATAGTTCCTGAATTGAACCAACGATATGGATTGAAGCCTGAGCATTGAACGGGCAAATTAAACCCAAACCTGCTTAATAATTCATGTTGAGTATGGCAGAAAGCATTTATTTTTAATAAAAATTCGGTTTTGAAGACGATACTATCCGAACAACAACTGGCGCTGACTGTAAAAAGGCTGGCTCATCAGATACTGGAAAATAATCTTTCACTGACAAATACGGTGGTCATTGGACTGCAGCCGCGTGGTGTATGGCTGAGTGACCGTATTGTGAAGGAGCTGACACAGATGGTAGATCCCTCCGTTATTCAATATGGTAAGCTGGATATTACATTTTACCGGGATGATGTGCGAAAGAGCCTGCATATTGCCACTGCCACTGATATTCCTTTCAGTATTGAAAACAAAAAAGTGGTACTGATAGATGATGTATTGTATACAGGGCGTACCATAAGGGCCGCATTAGACGCTTTACTGGCTTTTGGGAGGCCTTCCAAAGTGTCGCTATGCGTGCTGGTAGACAGGCGTTTTAACCGCGAATTGCCCATTCAGCCGGATTATTCCGGTAAAACCATCGATACCATCATTTCCCAGAAAGTGAAAGTAAATTGGAAAGAAAGGGACGGAAGTGAAGAAGTAATACTTTTGGATAGCTGAAATCTTTTATCTTTGATTTTTAATGAAACTATCTACCAAACATCTTCTTGGTATCAAGGATCTCAACAGAGAAGATATTCAGTTAATTCTATCCACCGCCGAGCAGTTCAAAGAAGTTTTACAGCGGCCCGTAAAAAAAGTTCCTTCGCTGCGCGATATAACGATCGTAAACCTGTTTTACGAAAATTCTACCCGTACCCGTATGTCTTTTGAGCTGGCTGAACGGCGTCTTTCCGCGGATGTACTCAATTTTGCGCTAAGCAGCTCATCTTCCGCCAAAGGCGAAACATTGCTGGATACCGTAAATAATATCCTGAGCATGAAAGTGGATATGGTGGTGATGCGCCACAGTGCATCCGGGGCACCGCATTTTCTGGCCAAACATATACCCGCGGCGATTGTGAATGCCGGTGACGGCATTAATGAACATCCCACACAGGCTTTACTGGATGCTTTTTCGATGAGGGAGAAACTGGGTAAGCTGGAAGGCCTGAAAGTAGCCATCATCGGCGATATCATGCATAGCCGGGTTGCCCTCAGTAATATGTACCTGTTACGAAAAATGGGCGCTGAAGTAGTAGTGGCCGGGCCGCCTACCTTAATACCTAAATATATTGGGGAGGCATTAGGTGTAAGGGTAGAATATAACCTTAAAAAAGCCCTCCAATGGTGCGATGTGGCCAATGTGCTGCGCATACAACTGGAACGACAAAACCAACCCCTGTTTTCATCACTGCGAGAATACAACCTGGCATACGGTATCAAAAGAAAATTACTGGAAAGCCTGGGTAAAGAAATCGTTATCATGCACCCCGGCCCCATTAACCGGGGCGTAGAGCTCGACAGCGATGTAGCAGACGGCCCATACTCCATTATATTAAACCAGGTAGAAAACGGAGTTGCAGTGAGAATGGCGGTGTTGTATTTATTGGCAAACAGAGAGAGCTAAGGAGAAGGATAATTAAAAATTAATAATTAAGAATTAATAATTTTCTCAAGATGCAAAGAGTCTGCTTATTCCCTGGCACATTTGACCCTGTAACCCTGGGGCATGTTGACATTATCAACCGTGCCATTCCTTTGTTTGATAAGATATATGTGGGTATCGGTATCAATTCGTCTAAGAGCCCGATGTTCAGTGCAGCGCAACGGATGGAATGGTTTCAGGAGATTTACAAAGGAGAGCCCAGGGTAGAAAGTGTTATCTATGATGGTCTTACTGTGAATTACTGCAAAACAATCGGCGCCAATTTTATTCTGCGGGGTATACGTTATGTGAGCGATTTTGAATATGAAAAAACCATTGCAGATGCCAACCGTACACTGGATAAAAATATCGAAACCATCTTTCTAACCGGAGAACCTAAATATACTTCGGTGGCTTCCACTATTGTAAGGGATATCATCCGCAATGGCGGCGATGCTTCACCTTTTCTGCCTGATGAAGTGAATAGTTCATTGCGTACCCAAAAAATAACCCTACTGTAATGGCTATCTGGCACAATAAAGAATTAACACTGGCGCATATAGAGGGGTTTGGAAAAAATACTATGGGTGACCATCTGGGGATCCGCTTTTCTGAATTAGGAGAAAATTTTCTGAAAGCAACCATGCCGGTTGATGAACGAACCAAACAGCCTTACGGACTTTTGCATGGTGGTGCATCTGTTGCATTAGCTGAAACACTGGGTAGTATTGGTGCAGCACTGGTGATTGACCCTGAATTATTTATTTGTGTAGGGCAGGAGATCAATGCCAATCATCTTCGCGGCGTAAAAGGCGGACTGGTAACGGGTATTACCACGCCTATTCATATCGGGGCCGGCTCACATGTTTGGGAAATAAAAATTTATGATGAAGCTGAGAAACTGGTATGCATCAGCCGGATAACAGTGGCTATTCTGAAAAAGCGATAAATTTCCTTACTAATTCCACCACATTAGGATAACTATCTTCCAGGCAGGTTTCCAGTTCAGCGCCGCTTACCCATTTAATTTCTGTAATATCTTCTTCTGTTTGTGGTACCGGCGTTTGTTCACCTTTCGTTTTCATCGCAAACCAATGCGTTTCTTTAATTACCTCTTCCTGCAAGTACCTGTCATAATAATCATGGTGGCCAATATCAATCAACCCACCCAGTTCAATATTTATAACACCTGTTTCTTCCATCACTTCCCTAATAGCACAGGCTTCGATGGTTTCACCCTCGTCTAGTTTACCTTTTGGCAGATCCCATTTGCCCCGGCGATACATCATCAATAATTCTCCCTGTTCATTTTGTACCAATCCGCCTCCGGCTATGATTATCTTTTTTTCCATGATGCTTCAAAATTGACGACAATTTTACAATTTCCCAAACTTGCCCGGTGGCAGGGCGCTAACCGATTTTAAAATGATTTACTTTCGTCCCATGACAAATGAAAAAGCCGTTGCTGAAAAATTGCTGCAGGTAGCAGCCGTAAAATTGAGTCCGGAAAACCCTTTTACCTGGGCCAGTGGCTGGAAAAGTCCGATTTATTGTGATAACCGCAGGGTTTTATCCTTTCCTTTTGTACGCGATTTTATTAAGAGCGAATTATGTAATGTGGTATTTGAACATTTTCCCGGGGCAGAGGTATTGGCAGGGGTAGCAACAGCGGGCATCCCCTGGGGCGCCATGGCTGCCGATCAGTTGAAGCTGCCTTATATCTATGTTCGTCCCAAGCCCAAAGAACACGGACTGGGTAACCAGATAGAAGGATTTTATACTCAGGGACAGCGTGTTTTGGTGGTGGAGGATCTGATCTCTACCGGTAAAAGCAGTTTGCAGGTGGTGGATGTGTTGCGGAATGCCGGGGTAGAAGTGGTGGGGATGGTATCGATATTTACCTATGGCTTTGCCCATGCCGATAAGGCTTTTGCAGATGCCAAAGTGCCGTACCGTTCTTTAACGGATTATACAAATCTGATCAGTCTGGCGGTAGAGAAAGGACTGGTTAGCGCAGAAACGGAACAACTGCTACTTTCCTGGAGAAATGATCCCGCCAATTGGCAGGGCATTTGATGTATTCATTCAAATGATGTATTTATTCAAACCCGGTTACCATGAAAAAAATGTTTCTCTTAGTCACTATCCTGTTGGCTGTAAGTACTATCTATGCGCAACAGGCCAAACCGGTATGGGTAACAATAAAAACGCCCAACCTTAAGTGCTGGGAATGCAGGGAAAGGCTGGATCGTTACCTGATTATCGAGAATAACACGAATATGGATGGGGGATTGGCCCAGTGGAAGTTCAACCTGTTACAGGGAGAGATAAAGTTTCAGTATCTGCCCGACAGGATCAATCCGGATATAATCCGGAGCACCCTCAATAATGCAGGCTTTGATGCCGATGCTGAGAAAGCCGAGCCCGACGCCTATAAAATGCTTCCACCTATCTGTAAACGTGCCGAAGATGGCGGGGGGCCTCAAAAGAATAAGCCCTGCCATATACAACCCTACAACTAACGCTGTATAACCCAAGGTAACGCTGTGTGCAACCCTACCACCCACTCAGTGTAACTCAGTGTACTCAGAATCTCTGTGTTGAAAAACAGCACTACTGCCTTTTTTTCAACACAGAGTTTCACAGAGAAGAATTAAAAGAGGCTAAGTGTATGCCTGGCTTCGTAATTGAAGGGTACTGTTTTATAAAATCCTGCCTTACCCACCCTTGTGGTTCCTTTTACATTAATCAGCACTTCTTTGCTGAACAGCAGGTTTAGTCCGTTTTTAAGTACCGCCTTCATATCCACCTGGATCCGGGAGGGAAGCATAAATTCCGCCCGGCGGGGAATATGCATCGAGGTATCGAGCAGGTATTTACCGAGATAGGTATTATCAACATACACATCGCAATCCACTTTTTTCAGATCCACTCCAAAACCGTTCGGGTTGAAGTAAACCAGTTCCATGGCCAGGGTGGTACTGTTGAACCCCATGTTTTCAATATGGATGTTTTTGACATCCCGGTAATCAAAAGATTGTGGCTTCTGGCAGGCTGCCAGTAAAAGGGCAAATAAGGCGGATAGGAGCACAATTTTCAAAATCAACAATTTGCCTGCAAAATAGGAGAGAGTTGCCGTATTTCAATTTTTGCTTACGGGTAATTGGCTATATTTGTTGCTAAATATATTGGAACTAAAGGACTAAAAAGTCTATTTTTTATAAACTAAATTTAGTAGTAAATAAATTATCTTATAAAACATTAATAATCAAATAAATAGATTCTATTAACTGATTATAAAATAACGATAATTGCAGACGTAAAATAAGATATTAATTGCTTTTTAATGATAAATAATAAAAACGATATATTTACTTCATTGATAATTGAAAATCAATACTTTCCATGCGTTAACTATATAAACACTTTGTTTCAATTTTCAAATATAAAAATTGAACAATATGAAACCTATCAAAAAATGAGTTTTCGGAACCGTTGTGTGGTGGCGGGGAGTAATGGTTTGGTGCATTTGTCGGTTCCCCTGGCAAACGGACGCGACCGGCAGCAACTCATGAAGGATGTCAGGATCAGTCATTTGGCTAATTGGCAAACGCAACATTGGCGTACCATCGAATCCTGTTACAGCCGTTCGCCTTTCTTTGAATTTTATAGGGATGGTGTTTTAGGGCTACTTCAGAAAAAGGAAGTTTACCTGCTGGATAGGAACCTTGCCATTCTGGAATGGCTGAAAAAAGTATTGAAATTTCAGGGGCAGATTTCACTCACAGATAGTTATGAGAAAAATGTGGGAGTAGATATGGCAGACAGGCGAAACTATTATTTACCCAAAAACAGGGTAGGCCAACCCGTAACTTTTACCTATACCCAGGTTTTTCAGGACAGGATCGGTTTTCAGCCAAATCTGAGTATCCTGGACCTTTTATTCAATTCCGGGCCCGCAGCCATAAATCTGTTGAAAGACAACAAATTAACGTTTTAATGGCTCTATAATCTTGTAGTTATTTTGATAAGCTGTAATTTTAATTTTCGTTAATTATCAACGACCTGAGGATAGTTTAACCTTCTATTGTGCCCCCTGATGAAGAATTTGAGATTTCTGGGTTGTCTTGTCTTGCTTTTTGGGCAGGTTATGGTTTTTGGGCAGGATTTTTCTAATAAGGGGAAGGATTTCTGGATTGCCTATCCTGCTCATATTGATGGAACTACATCCGTAATGGGCCTGTATATTACCTCAAATACAAATACTACCGGTACCATTCAATTGGGTAATAAGCCCGCCATGAGTTTTACAGTTGTGGCTAATGAGGTTACAAGAATATTTTTGAATGCTACCGGAACCGGAACCGTTACCGGTACAACACCTATTTATTTTGGATTAAACACAGATGTATATCTTAATATGACAGACGGTGTTAAACCCGGTTCTGCTATCAAAATAACTACAACGGATCCGGTAGTTGTATACTCTCATATCATCAGGTCGGCCAGAAGTGGCGCTACGTTAGTATTACCCACCCAGGTATTAGGCAATGAATACATTGCGCCAAGTATGAATTCTACTTCCATAAGCAGGGAAACAAGCGATGGTACTGTTGGTGGGGTTAGTGAGATAGTAGTGATTGCAACTCAAAATAATACAGTTGTAGAAATTACACCTACTGCTGATGGCAGAAGCGGCAGAAAAGCGGGAGCTTCCTTCCAGGTAACATTGGATAGCGCGGGTGATTGTTACCAGTTCCAGAGTGTTACGCTTGGCGATCTCTCCGGAACAAAAATCAGTTCTAAGTCTGCCGGTTCCTCCGGTTGTAAACCGATAGCTGTTTTTTCAGCAACTACCTGGAGCGCATTTGATTGCACATTTTCCAGTGGAGGGGACAACCTCTATCAGCAACTTTTTCCAACACGTTCATGGGGAAAAAAATATGTAACGGCCCCTTTTATTAACAGACCTAATGATCTATTTCGAATTTATGTACAGAATAGTACTACTACCGTTGATATATTGGAAAATGGGATTACAACTACCTTAAACGCTGCATCGTATAATAGTGCTGGAAAATTTTACACTTACCGTTCCAGTAATCCTATTGTTATTACCGGGTCTGATCCGATTTCGGTTGCTCAGTATATTACATCTCAAACATGTAAGACGGGTTGTTCAAATGGGGGAAGTATTGCATCATGCTATTCAGATCCGGAAATGGTTTTACTTAACCCTGTCGAACAAACACTCCAGGATATTACCTTCTTTTCTGCACATTCAGCATATGTGCCGGCCGGGCAAACATTGATTTCATTACATTTTGTGAATATTATTATCAGCAAACAATTCAAAAACAGTTTAAAAATAGACAATGCCGCACCCAAAGGAACTTTTGTTGATATTCCCGGCAGTAACTATTCGTATTTGCAGGAAGACCTTACCGCTTCTTCCGGAATAAATCCAATACATAGAGTGTTAGCCGATACAAATTTTACAGCCATAGTATATGGATATGGTAATGTTGAATCTTATGGATATAACGGGGGAACTAATGTCAGGGATTTTTCTCCCTCCACTACTTTCCAGAATCCATACCGTAGAATTGACTCTGCTGTTACCTGTATCAATACCCCTATACAATTTTCTGTTCCTTTGAGTTATTTGCCAACCAGTGTTAAATGGGATTTTTCAGCAGCACCCAACATTAGTCCAAATACAGCCATTACAGGTTCTACTACCCATGATAGTATCGGAATGGTGAATAAATATTATTACTATGGTACTGGCATAACCTATTCTTTTAAACAAGCCAATACCGCGGCGCTTCGCGACACCATCAAATTATACACTACCTCCTCAACGCCCGATGGCTGTGGTAGTACAGATCAGTTATACGCGATCCCGGTAACGGTTAGAGAACTTCCCATAGCAAAATTTATTGCTACCGCAGGAGGTTGTATAACAGATACTGTTTCATTTATCAACCAAAGTACCGTTGGCAGGGGCACCATTACCCGCGGGCTCTGGGATTTTGGAGATGGCACAACTGCCGACTCTGTAAATGTTCCAAGCAAAGTGTATAATAGTACTTCCCCTTTTACCATTAAACTAAAAGCGGTATCTGATATTGGTTGCGTTTCAGGTGAAGTGAACCAGACTATACAGCAGTCTGCCAAACCTATAGCCAATTTCACCAGTAGCGCCATCAGGTGTATCAATAATGATATCCTTTTCACAGATGCCTCCTCAACGCCTTCCGGAACCATTGCCAAATGGATATGGAACCTGGGTGATGGGGCAGGGCTGATCACGAATACTACCAATGCCGCTGTATCCACCAAATACAGTACGGATGGGGCAAAGACCGTTAGCTTACAGGTTGAATCCGCTACCGGATGCAGGAGCGAAACCTACCAGCCCTTATTCAATATTAATCCGCAACCACTGGTAAAATTCGGGTTACCTGAAGTTTGTTTAAGTGATGCCTTTGCACTCTTTACAGATAGCAGTACCATTGCTGATGGCTCACAGGCACAGTTTAAATGGGCATGGAATTTTAATGCGGGTACACCGGCTGTTACGCCCGGACCAAATTTGCTAACCAGTACTTTGCAGAACCCGCAGATTGAATATGCTAAATCAGCTATTTATAAAGTTTCACTTACCGTTACTTCTAAAGATGGTTGTATCGCCAACACTATTCAGGATTTTACCGTAAACGGAAGTATACCTAAAGCCGCTTTTGCTATAACTAATACAGCGCCTTATTGTGGCACGAAACCCGTTTTGTTACAAAATAATTCAACGGTTGATTTTGGCTCAATCACCAAACTGGAAATCTATTGGGACTTTGCCAATAATCCAACGCTAAAAGAAACCGATGAAACACCAACCGCTGGAAAAATATATCCGCATAGCTACCCAGATATAGCATTACCAGGTTTCAAAAAGTATACTATAAAGCTGGTGTCATATTCAGGTGGTACTGCTTGTACTAATTTTATTACTAAAGACATTGATGTATACCCTCAGCCAAAAGCCGCTTTTTCGGTTTCTTCCAGCCAGCTTTGTTTTGGAGACATGGTTCGTTTCCTGGATAAAAGTAATGGTGTATCCAGTGCCGCTACTACCTGGGCCTGGAACCTGGGTAAAGGAACGCTGTCATCCCTGCAAAATCCAACTAAACAATACAATGATTCCGGACTCATCAATGTGAGTTTGTATTTTTATAACGCGGATGGATGTATCAGTGATACATCTACTCAGCAGTTAACAATTTATCCGAATCCGAAACTATTGTTAAAGCATCAGATACAAGTATTGGAAGGTGGCATCGTAACCCTCATTCCGGAAATCGTTTATGGTAATGAGCTGTTGTATCTTTGGACGCCCGCAACCTATCTGAATAGTGATACGGCTGCCATGCCCAAAGCGATTCCTTTGAATGATATAACTTACAGGCTAACTTTAACAGGTATTGGTGGGTGTTCGGTGAGTGATACCATTTTAATAAAAGTGCTGAAAGGACCGGAAGTACCCAACGCATTTTCTCCAAATGGAGATGGGATCAATGATGTCTGGACCATTAAATACCTGGATGGATATCCTGGTGCTACTATTGATGTTTATAACCGGTATGGGCAGATTATTTTCAGGTCATTGGGTTATGCTGTTCCCTGGAACGGTTATTACCAAAACAAACCATTACCGGTAGGTACTTATTATTATATCATTAATCCAAAAAATGGACGACAGATCATTACAGGATCTGTTACCATTATAAAGTAGGCGTATGAATGTAAGACAGTTCATGATAGGGTTGGGGTTGTTTACCTGCTCAGCAGTAATGGCACAACAGCGTCCGTACTATACGCAGTATATCATGAACAATTATATTATTAATCCCGCTGTGGCAGGTATTGAGAATTATTGGGATGTGAAAGCGAGTCACCGCATACAATGGGTTGGCTTACAGGATGCACCCGTAACCACCTATCTCACGGTTCATGGGCCACTGAAAAAAAGTGATTACGACAGGGAATCCGCCACCAGCTTTCATGCCAATGGTCAGAACCCCAGGGGAGAGGCATATTGGCAGGATTATACTTCGGCAGAGCCCCATCATGGCGTGGGCTTTACCATTCTGAATGATAAGACCGGCCCCCTCAATCGCTTTGCCGCTTATGGTACCTATTCCTATCACCAGAGTCTCTCACCCAGAACCAGTTTAGCCGCCGGTATTTCTGTGGGGTTCACTAATATGAGTCTCGATGCGGGTAAATTAAATTTTGGTGGTACCACGGTTGATCCCGCTGTAGCGGGTAGCGGCATCATCAATCGCATGAAACCGGATATCAGCGCCGGACTCTGGCTGTATTCGAAAAATTATTTTATTGGATTGTCGGCCCAGCAGATTATACCACAACAAATTGCTTTTTCAGATAATACCGTTTACCTGCAGAACGGAAAATTAATTCCGCATTTGTTTTTAAGCGCCGGGTATCGTATGCAGTTAACAGACGATATCAGTTTTCTGCCATCAACCCTTTTGCGTTACATCAGTCCATTGCCTGTTGGCATTGATGTAAATGCCAAATTCCAGTACCAGGACCTTCTTTGGGCAGGTGGTTCTTATCGTTACCAGGATGGTTTTGCCGCCATGGTAGGAATCAATGTTAATCACAATATCAATATTGGTTATTCTTACGATATACAAACCTCTACCCTGAATACCGTTAGTAAGGGTACCCATGAAATATTGATTGGGTTTCTATTGGGAAATAAATATGGTGATTGGTGTCCGAGAAATTTGTGGTAGGAAAGGCAATGATAGGATGGTAGGATGAGGGGGGATTATTGGATACGGATAATAATCCGGTCAGACTCGGGGGCATTTTCAACGGCTACGGTGGAAATTATTTTGAATGATTTTTCTGCATTTTTTTTCAATAATATTTTTTTGATCCGGATAATTTTTGAGAGCGCTGATTTCATTTTCTCTATATCAGGTTTTGCAGCAAACGAAGGGTGACCGGTGTGTGGGGTATTTATTATTTCTTCGGGATTAATGTCAATGTCTGATACTATGTTTTCTATAATAGCAGAACCGTTTCTATCGGGTAACTCAAAGAATATTTCAGGAAACTGAATGGCGGCAACCATCCTTTTTTTGGATGCTATAGCGGTATCAACATAAAGGTTCTTTTCATGTTCAGTGTTGATGGCTCCCATGTTAATTTGATGGGTTGCTACCTCTTGCTTGTCATCAGCAGCCAATTCAGCGGAAGCCGCTTCCAATGCGCCGGCAACCAAAGGAGGAATAGATTTTATCAGGCTTGTGAAAGAGGGTTTCGCCACTTTTTTTGGTAGGGATGCCGATGCCTGTATTTGAACTTTCTTTTGTGGCAGTTTGGTGTTTACGGTAATGGACTTTTTTTGGTTTTGTACGCCGGCCTTCGGATTTAACCAGGCAATGGAACTGAGTAAACCCGTTACGATCAGGAATGCCAGTAATTGTTTACGATAACTGAGCCGGTCTTCTTTCTTATCAATCATTCTTTTGATTCTTACCAGCAGTTCATTCTTTTTTCCCGAAGCGGCCATGGCAAGGGCCGGTGCGGATTGCAGGTATGCAATTTGTAATAAGGCTGCTGCGTAAGCCCTTGCATTGTATTTAAATTGTAATACCCAGTCATCGCAACTGTTCTCCCTTTCCTTGTGAATGGTGTTGCTGAATAATTGGGTAAAGGGATTGAAGAAAAGCGCCATCTCAACCACCGACAGAATGATGTTTAAAAGGTAATCATATCGTTTAATATGTGCGAGTTCATGTAATAACACGGCTTCCATCTGATCAGCGCTCAGGTGATTGAGGCTGGCCATGGGAATAAGAATGACGGGCTTCAAAAAACCAATGGTTAATGGGGTAGAGATGGAGGCGGATAAAAATAACCGGATCTCTTTTTTAATAGCCAGTTGATCAGAAATTCTATTTACAAATAAGCGCCATTCGACAGGAATTTTACTAAGCCCTTTTCTTCGGATCTGTTGTGTTTGGCGGTAACCCAATACCCAGCGTAAACAGAGAACAAGCATGATAACCAGGTACGCCATGGATACATACGGCAGCAATAGTTTTGCATTTGCCAGGCCTTTTATCAACCAGCGTAACTGCTCAGTATTTGGTGAAATCCGGATAGGTTGATTTCCTGTTGTAAGGGAACCTGTGTTGCTGAATTGGGTAAGAAATAATTGCAGTGTAGTGAGGAATAGGCTAAAACTTATTAATTGAGCGGCTACCGCTAAACGATATTTTGCGGCGGCGCTTAAAGCGAAGAGGCTGTTAACGCTCATATACACCAGCCAGAGAATGGCAGTCTGCCATAAACTGTTGGCAATGGCAAAGCCCAGCGCCTGCAGAAAGGATGATTGAAATACAGGTTGCATGCAATTACTGTTTTTTCAGGTTGTCCAGTAGTTTTTGAATTTCTTCCAGTTCCTCTTTATTGGGAGAATGGTTACCCAGGGCCTGCATCACCAATTGGGTAGAAGATCCGCCAAATAAAGAATGGATCATCTTGCCAACAATCTGTTGCTGCGTATTCTCTCTCGTAATGTTGGCGCGATAAATATGTGTTTTGCTGCTGTCGTCACGTTTTACAATACCTTTCTCAAACATAATCTGCATCAGTTTAAGGGTAGTGGTATATCCCGCGTTTTTATGCTCACTCAGAATTTCATGCACTTGTCTTACCGTTGCCGTACCCTTATCCCAGATAACCCTTAATATCTCTAATTCACTTTCGGTAGGCTTAATATGCTTTGCTGCGGCCATTGATACGATTTTATTCGTAAGCAATTTACGATTTGATTCGTATGCGCCAAATAAAAAATTGTTAAACACTTCCACACATCCATTCTCTCATCCATTCTTCAAAAAAAAATCCCGATCATCAGCGTGATCGGGATTCTCTATTATAAAACAGTCGTATTATTTCTTCACCTCAGTGGATTGAATGCTCAGATTAAAGCCTTTTTTTCCGTTGAAAAAAGCTTCATATTTCTTGAGTGCCTCTGCAGATTGTTCCTTGCCGTTAATGGTAAGCTTACCGTTTTTTAATTCAACGGAAACATTTCCATCCGGGGCAAGTCCATCTTTTTTAATCTCATCAATCAGTGCCTTAAATTCGCCATTACCGCCAAGGGTAAGCGTTGTACTGGCAGTATCTGTATTGGTAACTTTTATTTCCATTCTTTGCTCAATAACAGGCTTTGATTTGGCATCAGTCTTATGTAGTTGGGCAAGGGTAGGAGCGATTACCAGGGAAACGATAGACATCAATTTGATCAGGATATTCATGGAGGGTCCTGATGTATCTTTAAAAGGATCACCAACCGTATCACCGGTAACTGATGCCTTATGTGGTTCTGATTTTTTGTAATAAATCTGGCCATTGATTTCAACACCTGATTCAAAAGATTTTTTGGCATTATCCCAGGCGCCACCGGCATTATTCTGGAACATACCCATCAATACGCCACTTACAGTGGCCCCGGCCAAAAATCCACCCAATACTTCCGGTCCGAATATAAAACCAACAATTATCGGAGATAAAATAGCGATAGCGCCGGGCAGCATCATTTTTTTTAAAGAGGCTTCTGTAGAAATGGCCACACATTTATCGTATTCAGGTTTACCTGTACCTTCCATAATACCCGGGATGGTATGGAACTGTCTACGAACTTCTTCTACCATGGCCATTGCCGCTTCACCCACTGCCCTGATGGCCAGTGAAGAGAAAATATATGGAATCATACCGCCCACAAATAAGCCGGCCAGTACATCTGCATGATAAATATCAATCCCATCAATTCCGGCAATACCCACAAAGGCCGCGAATAAAGCCAATGCGGTTAAGGCGGCAGAAGCGATAGCGAAACCCTTACCGGTTGCGGCAGTTGTGTTTCCTACTGCATCCAGTATATCTGTTTTTTCACGAACTTCTTTGGGTAATTCACTCATCTCGGCAATACCGCCTGCATTATCAGCAATAGGTCCAAAAGCATCAATCGCTAATTGCATGGCGGTAGTAGCCATCATACCCGCGGCGGCAATGGCAACACCATATAAACCGGCACAATAATAAGAACCATAGATACCTGAAGCCAAAACCAAAACAGGCAATAAGGTACTTTCCATACCTACTGCCAATCCACCAATAATATTGGTAGCATGACCGGTAGAGGATTGGCGTATAATACTCATTACCGGGCGTTTACCCATGGCAGTATAATATTCTGTAATCATACTCATTAAAGTGCCAACGGCCAGTCCTACCATAATGGCGCCGAATACTTTAGTAGGCGTAAAATCAAAACCCCGTAATAACATATGTTCCGGTAACAGCCAGTTAACCAGGAAGTAACAAGCGATAGCTGTTAATATAATTGAACCCCAGTTACCCATATTTAACGCATTCTGTACTTTTTGTGTACTTAAGCCCGCGCTATCTGAAATTTTTACAAACCAGGTTCCAATGATCGAAAATAAAATACCCATACCGGCTATCAGCATTGGTAAAAGGATAGGAGATAAACCACCATATCCATCAATCAGTACGGCACCTGCTGCACCGGTTACTTCTCTGCCCAATACCATGGTAGCCAGTACGGTGGCAACATAGCTGCCGAATAAGTCGGCGCCCATACCTGCCACATCACCCACATTATCACCTACATTATCAGCAATGGTTGCTGGGTTACGGGGATCATCTTCAGGGATGCCCGCTTCTACTTTTCCTACCAGGTCTGCACCCACATCGGCCGCTTTGGTATAAATACCACCACCCACGCGGGCAAACAATGCGATACTTTCCGCACCCAGTGAAAAGCCGGTCAACACTTCAATGGCTCTCTTCATTTCCTCACTGTCTACAGCGGCAGTTGGCGCGAAAATCATTTTTAATATGATGAACAGGCTGCCTAAACCCAGTACCGCTAATCCGGCAACACCCATTCCCATTACCGATCCGCCGGTAAAAGAAACCTGTAATGCCTTGCTTAAGCTGGTTCTTGCGGCATGAGCCGTACGCACATTGGCTTTAGTGGCTACTTTCATTCCGATAAAACCGGCTAAAGCACTAAAAAAGGCACCCAATATAAAGGCGATGGCAATACTCCAGTGACTGTTTGAATCTGAATAACCCATTATGGCAAGTAAGATGGCCACAATGATTACGAAATAGGTAAGGATCTTGTACTCTGCTTTCAAAAATGCCATGGCACCCTCTGCTATATAAGTACTGATCTCTTTCATGCGGTCCGTACCCGCATCCTGCTTTGAAACCCAGAAAAACTTGATAAGCGTATAAAGAAGTCCAATTACTCCCATTGCCGGGACGGCGTAAAACAAAGAATTGTCCATAAATCGATTTATATCTGGTATTTTATATATAAAAGTCAGCAAAAATAGGGCTTTTGGGTAAAAACCCTACGCATAGATTTTTTCTGTTTGAATTGTGTGGTATGAGTTGGCTATCAACCATTTAATCTTCCAATAGGGTTGTGTCTGCATGACCCGTAAAAACAGAGCTCATTTTTCCGGCAGACCAGATGTTTCGGTTAAATTTATTACCCAGAATAATTACCGTGGCCGAATCGGCAACCAGTCTTTTAAAAACCGCATTATTTCCATGCCACCATCCATTATGGTAAACGATGGTAGGATCAGGGGGCTTAATTAATAAATGCCAGCCCAGTCCATAGTTTTTATACCCCCTGAATTCGTTGCTGTATGGCTGGAATGCCATGTTTAGTGATTCAGTTGAGATAAAACTACCCATATAAAGCGCTTTATCCCAAAGTAACAGATCCCTTACCGTACTATATACATTCTTATCACCATAAATACAGTCCAGTTTCTCCAATTTAAAAGGGGTATTATTATAATTGTAAGAAGGTATATAGTTCGCGGTATCCTCACTACTGAATACATAGGTATTTGTCATTCCCAGCGGTTTAAAAACATATTCCCGCATATACTCAGGGAATGGCATATGGGTAACCTTTTCTATAATCAGTGCCAGCATGGCATAATTGGTATTACAATAATTAAATCTCCTGTTAGGAAAAGATTCTACCGGCGGGCGGTTAGCGACCATGTATTGCAAAAGCTCTTTATTACCCGGAAAGCCTGTAACTGTGGGATACAATCGTATTAGGCGTGTTTTTTTAACTATCCGTCCCCGCTTATTTTTTACCCTGATTATTTCTGTTCTGGTACCATCCATGAAATAATCATATTTGGGCAAGCCGCTTCTGTGTGTAAGCAGGTCCTTAATTGTAATATTTGGATAAGGGAAGAATGGCAGGTATTTTTCAACACCGTCTTCCAGATAGATTTTCCCCTCTTCCATCAGTTTCAGGATTACGGCTGCCGTCATTGTTTTGGATACAGAAGCTATATGAAAAGGGGTATTGGCCGTGATGGGCTCCCTGGTTTTGAAATTGATGAATCCATGATAATCTTCAAAAACAATTTCTCCATTCTTTGCCAATAAGATACTGCCATTAAACCCGGTTTTTAATAACAACGACTGGTATAATGGAGCGATGGCATTGGCATAATAGTCTTTCTCTCTGTCTGAAATAGAGGAAAAGATGACGGGCTTATTCATTTTGCCGGGCCCTTTTTTGTCGGTAAAGGGATTAGAGCCACAGGCAATAAACAGAAAAGTGAATAAAGCGATCATCTTTGGTCGGAGCATGGGCACTGTTTTAAGCTATTGTGGCAAAGATAGGTTGGGGAGTGAGTGCCGCCATCCAACGTGGAAAACTATCTTCATGGATAGAAAACAAATAACATTTATTTTCGCGTTATGACTAAGCAGGCAATCACCAGTTACCCGAAAGACAGGATTAATATCCTTTTTCTGGAAAATATCAGCGAAAAAGCAGTTCAGCAGTTCCACCAGAATGGCTATGCAAAGGTTAAAAGATTAAATGGGGCTTTGAGTGAGGAGGAACTGATCAAAGAAATTAAAGACGTTCATTTACTGGGAATACGTTCCAAAAGTCATATTTCTGCCAAAGTTCTGGCGGCCGCTACCAAACTGCAGGCGATTGGCTGTTTTTGTATCGGTGTTAACCAGGTTGACCTGAAAGCCGCTACTGCAGCCGGTGTAGCCGTGTTTAACGCGCCTTACAGTAATACCAGGAGTGTGGCGGAACTGGTGATTGGAGCCTCTATCATGCTAATCAGAAGAATTCCCGACAAAAACAAAGCAGCGCATGATGGCTTTTGGATGAAAGAGGCCAAGGGCAGTTTTGAGTTGCGGGGAAAAACATTGGGCATCATCGGTTATGGTAATATTGGTTCACAGGTTAGTGTGCTGGCCGAAGGGTTGGGCATGAAAGTTTTATTTTATGATACAGAAACTAAGCTGCCATTGGGTAATGCATCCGCTGCTAAAAACCTGAAGGAATTACTGGCACAGGCCGATGTTGTTTCATTGCATGTTCCGGAAACAACGCATACCAAAAACCTGATTAATAAGTCTAATCTCAAATATTTTAAAAAGGGTTCCATTTTATTAAACTATGCGAGGGGAGAAGTGGTTGACCTGAAGGCCCTGGCTGTTGCGCTGCAGGAAGGACAATTGGGTGGGGCAGCTATTGATGTGTATCCATGGGAGCCGGAAAAAAATGGCGACCGTTTTGAAACGCCATTACAGGGTTTATCCAATGTGATACTTACCCCGCATATTGGCGGATCAACCGAAGAGGCCCAGCAGAATATTGGGGAAGATGTGAGTATTAAACTGTTCCAGTACCTGGAACGGGGCATAACCAACGGTTCACATACCGTGCCGGCCATTGGCCTGCCGCCTGTTGAAAATGCACACCGGATTTTACATATACACCATAATGTTCCAGGTGTGTTGAGCGCCATCAATACCGCGCTATCCAAAAACAATATCAACATCGTGGGCCAATACCTGAAAACCAATGATGCCATAGGTTATGTAGTGCTTGATGTAGATAAAAAACTTTCGAAAAAAGCGGTTGAACTATTAAAACTGGTGAAGGCAACGATAAAGGTTAGGATATTGTATTAGGGAAGTAATGATAGAACGATAGAATGAATGATAGATTAGTTGCTAAACCTGGTTAGTATGGATTTCATTTTCTTTATTTCTTCCATATCTACTGAAACGGAACGCAGTGTTTCTTTCATGGATTTTTGTTGATGAAGCATTGTGGAAGGCAGATCAATTCTTGCTGAGGAATGTAATTCTGAGGCGCCTGTAAACTTTGCCAGTTCCAAAATATTACTGCTTCTTACGCCACTGCCGGGCATGATGCTGATGCGGTCCGCGGCTTTGTCTATTAATGTTTTTATCAGTTCCTTTCCATCGAAAGCATTGGGTACCTGTCCGCTGGTGAGTAGTCTGGTACAACTGCAAGAGATGATATCTTCCAATGCCTGCAAGGGTTCTATGGCTCTGTCGAATGCTCTATGAAAAGTAACCTCTAACGGATAAGCCAGATCAACCAGTTGTTTGGTATGTTCCGTATTGATGTTTCCGTTGCGAAGTAATGATCCGATTACTACTCCTTCGAATTGTAATTCTTTACAAAGGCTGATATCTTTTTTCATCACTTCAAAAGCCTCATCCGAAAAAAAGAAATCACCACCCCTCGGGCGGATAATGGGAAACACAGGAATAAAAATATGTTCCCTAACTATTTTCAATGTACCATACGATGGGGTAGTACCCCCCTCCGCAGGGTTCTCACATAACTCCAGCCTATCAGCTCCCGCCGAAGCAGCCAACAAAGCCGATTCGATTGTAAACACTGCAATTTCTAAATTCACTGACATATTTTAATTCAAAAAATCAAAACAATTTTCATCCCCCTATATCCGTCATCAAACTCCTAACTCCAAACTCCTACAACACAAACCTCCCTTCCACCATAAAATTCTTATCATCCGCATAACATACTGCAAAGTTGAATCCTTTCTGGATACAGTATCCACCGTATTCACCTTGTTTATTAATGGCAATAAATCCTACCTGGATATCTTTTGCTGCATCTCCTTTTATTTTAATGATGCGTTCCACTGCTTTTTTACAGGCAGCTTCGGGTGATAAGCCCTGGCGCATCAATTCTACCACCAGGTGAGAGCCGCAGATACGGATCACATCTTCACCCTGACCGGTTGCGGTAGCGGCCCCCACTTCATTATCTACAAATAAACCGGCGCCAATGATAGGGGAGTCGCCTAACCTGCCGCGCATTTTAAAGCCCATACCACTGGTAGTGCAACTGCCACTAAGATTACCCGCGGCATCCATGGCTACCATGCCAATGGTATCGTGGTTCCATTCGCCGTTATCATATTTTATGGGAACAAAAGCTGTTTGCTTCTTTGTATTTTCAATATTAATCACCGGTTTGTATTCACTTTTTTTCAACCAGTTTTGATAATCGCGTTCTGCCTCTTCAGATAGTTTGGATGGCTCAAGCGGAAATCCTTCTTCAATAGCAAATTGTTGTGCACCACTACCCACCAGCATTACATGCGGTGTTTTTTCCATAACCCTGCGGGCCACTGATACCGGGTGTTTGATGCGTTCCAGAAAAGCTACACTACCACAGTTGGCCTTTTCATCCATGATGCAGGAATCCAGTGTTACATAGCCATCACGGTCGGGGTTGGCACCCAGCCCCACGCAACAGTTCTGCGAAGCTTCTGTAATCATCACACCCTGTTCTACAGCATCCAGTGCACGGCCTCCGGAGCGCAATACTTTCCATGCGGCTTTATTGGCCTCAATACCCGCATCCCAGGTAGAGATAACGATGGGTTTTCTGGCGGCGGCTTTACCGGCAGTAGAACCGGCAAAAGAAAAAGCGCCGAGTCCTAAGGAACCCAATTGTAAAAAACGTCTTCTGTGCAGCATCTTATCAATTTTAGATCGGAATGAAATTGAGGTTGAAAGTAAAATAAAGTTACCAATGGAAGTGTGGTGGTTGATAATTTTTCAAAACGAATAAGATACATTGCAAACAATCATGAATACGCGTATACAAGATCTGCTGGCGAATTGGTATGGCTGGGAAAATGCTGTTTTTCTGCCGGTAGCCTCAGGCCTGATTAATGATACCAGTAAGGTGGAAGCAGATGGGCATACGTATCTATGTCAGAAAATCAATACAAAGGTTTTTAAAAATCCGGAACAGATTGATGCCAATTTGGGAATGCTGGCTAACTATCTTTCTGTGCATGCGCCAGGTTATCTGTTTACATCACCGGTGGTAACCGTGGATGGGAGAACAATGGTTTTGATGGATGATCAGTATTATCGCGTGTTTGACTGGGTGAAAGGATCGCATTCGATAGAGGTAGTTGCCACACCGGAACAGGCTTTTGAAGCAGCCAACCAGTTTGGACTGTTTACCTCATTATTACAAGGGTTTGATGTGGAAAGTTTGCATAGTAGTTTACCCGACTTTCATCATCTCAGTTTACGGTATCATCAGTTTAAAAAGGCGTTGTTGAGTGGTAATACTCACCGCATCAATGGATCGGCAGAAGCCATTGGGTATCTGCAATCGCAGGAAGGAATTGTAAAACGGTATGAGGCTTTTATACAACAACCGGATGCCCATAAAAGGGTGACACACCATGATACTAAAATCAGTAATATTCTATTTAATGATGAGCAAAAAGGTATTTGTGTGATTGACCTGGATACGGTGATGCCCGGATATTTTCTAAGTGATGTGGGTGATATGTTTAGGACGTATGTTTGCCCGGTTTCGGAAGAAGAAACAGATATGAACAGGATCAGTATCAGAAGCAATTTTATGGAAGCCATTCAAAAAGGCTACCTGGCTACCATGGGCGATGCACTGAGTAGTTTTGAAAAAGACCATTTCTTTTTTGCGGGTGAGATGCTGATGTATATGCAGGCACTCCGGTTTATGACAGATCATTTGAATAACGATGTGTATTATGGATGCCGCTATCCGGATCATAATCTTACACGGGCCGAAAATCAGCTAAGGTTGCTGGAATTGTTCAGGAAATGCTTGTAGATTTTTTTATATCGGATAGGAACGCCTGGCCGGCCTGGTAGCGAATTTTGCCCACTGCGAGCAGGTATTTAAAGTACCAGCAATGGTTGACTCACCTGCCTGATACCTGCTTTGATTATTGTGTAGTAATAAGTACCTTTTTGTAAAAACGGTAACCTGATTTCATTGAAGAAACCATGTAGGGTATATGCTGCCAGTTTGTGTCCCTGCAGATCGTAGAGGAGGAATTGCGTATCCTCAATATCATCTGCCAATAGCCGCAATACCATTCCCTGGCGTATGGGATTTGGAAATACATAATAAGGTTGTGCTGCAAATTGTAACACATTTTCCTGTCCCGAATAATACACCTGTCCGTTTAGTAATTCAATCTTTACACGGTAAATATTCAGTCCATTGTTAGCGGCTTCGGTAATTATATGTTCTTTTGTGAGAACCGGTGCGATGGTGCGTATTGCTACAAAGCCTGTTGCCGATAATTTTTCAAATACAATTTTTGATAGCTGGTAAACAGTTCCCAACTGAAGAGAAAGTTTTGCAGCGTTTGTACCTGAGGGGTCGGCAATGAACCCATTGATGTAGCAGGCTACCTGCTGCTGTGAATAATTAAAAGTATAAGAGCGCACACCTTCTATATTGAAAGGCAACACAGGGGCCACGGTAAAATATTGGTATGGATTATTTTGTTTTATTTGTAGTAAGGCTGTATCAGCTACAGTAGTAAAGTTTTCCAGGTATTGTGCCCCAAGTCTGTAAACACGATAACTATCTACTGCGGCCCGCTGCCAGTAAACCAGAAATGAATCGACACAATTAAACCCGGTATTGATTAGCAGTTTGGGTGAAAGACTAACCGTATCTGTACGCCATTCTTTTGTTCCTGCCAGCATCCGTAGTTGTATGGCCCCGCGTTTATCGGGCGCCTGCCATTGATAATATTTTTTTAACAGGTCGATATTGTCGGCAGCCTTTTCCCAAATTCCATTATTGAGGCGGTATTGAAGTATACCTGTACCAGGCAGCGTACTTTCCCAACGGATGGTATGATTTTGTTCAGGAAAAATATTATCGCCTTTTACCGGATACGTGAATGTAAAATGTTCCAGTGTATCATATTGCCAGGTAAGGGCATACCTCTGTTCTGTAGCTGTAACTGAAAATCCTTTTACCAGTATTTGATAGTTACCCGGCGGGGGATTTTCAATGGTTACCTGCTCCGTATTATTGAGACTATCTCTTTTGCGAACCGGTAAAAGCCGCAATGAGTCTGCCACCGGATGACTGTTCAATACCCAGGGCAACCATTGTTCCATGCTTACCGGGTGATTTACGATAAGGTCAAGATCAGTAATAAGCGCTTTAAAACTATTCATTTGAGCAGGAGGGTCGATCCAGCAAAGCGTAAGTTTCAGGTTTCTTGCATTTGTTGGGAGAGTTATAGTATGTGTATTGATTTGCCTATTGGTAACCTGTCCCTGTATTACCTGGTTTTGTGCCACCGTTTGCAGGGCCCTCCATGCATTAACACTACCATATCCCGATAAAAAATCAATACCTGGAGCGCTAACATCGTCAGCGCTGTTTAGTAGAACAGCCCTGGTAACAGCTGAGGATGGCAGGCTCCCGTTTTTTTGTTGCCAGGCATCCTGAACCAGGAGGGCGATACCTGAAACAATGGCGGCCGCTCCTGAGCTGCCATCTTCCCCAAAGGCAACCAGTTCCGGTTTTACCCGGCCATCATAGGCAGGACCGTGTGAACTGAGTAAAGCCATCACACCAAAAGAATCAGTGGCGCCTACCGTGAGAATATTCTTAGCCATTTTAAAACTACCGCTGAGATTGGCAAAACCGGTCAAGCCTGCATAATTGCCTGCATTGCCCGCCAGGCTTCCCAAATTACCCGCAGAGAAAACATGCATCAGTGTTGGATGCTGTAACAGTTGTGCATCATAAGCGGCGGCATCGGCTCCGTAATAATTTTCAATGCCTACTCCATAGGAATGGTTCTGAACAGACACTTTTTTTTGTTTGAGTTCCTGTATATCATCAGGTAAAAGGGTAGCAAAATCGGCAGAACTCAGTGAAGCTCCCCATGCCACACCTTTGCCTGTATAATAGGTGTTACCACCACCCAGGGCAATAGTGGCCATAGTGGTTGCATGCGTTTGTATGGTTGATGAAGCAGCGGGAGAGAAAAGATAACGGCCACTGAAATCGATATCAGCGGTATCCATTTTATTTTCCTTGATAGAAACGGTTAATCCGCGGCCATTCACCGCGGGCCAGTTTCGGTGTGCCATGTTTACCCTGTTGGCAGAGAGATCAAAACCAGTGAGTTCTCTTTCAGTAAACGGCACCCTCGCATTCGCCATAAAACGGATGAGTGGGTCGTGGAGAGCGGCTGTTTCTATCCAGTCTGCGGTTACCCTCACCAGTAATGCGCCTGTTGCAGGATAGCTGGCAGTGATGGTGATATTTTTAGTGGCTGCATATTTTTTTTGAAAAGCGATGATATCAGTAACAGAAATCAGCAGCGAAACCATTTTATTTTTTTGGTTAGTCTGCAGGTGTTGCCTGAGCAGATCTGGTGAAAGTTTCCAGCGATCATTTACCGGGGCCAGTATCCGGGCATTTTTCAGTAGTGTATCTTTTTCTGAGACTGAGCTAAAAGATACAATACTGAGGCTGTCTGAGATGCTCCGGTGCAGGGTTATCCCATCTGGTAGTTTACCTTTTACCGCGTATGGCCGGTTAAGCATCAGTGCGGTTGTTGGTAGGTTGTAAGTATTTCCGGCAGGGTTATTTGTAAGAATAAGATAGGGCAGGAGTGAGGTATCTATTGCCTGTTGTTGCTGTGCGTACACATGGAAACAATAGCCAAAACCAACTAATAAAAAGGAAAAAATTTTCCGGTACATAGGATAGGCTGAAGAATAAAAATAAGCAAATCTGAATTGATTTTTGCGTAACTCAAAACGGGAGCCCCTGGTTTAAAGATGGCTGCATCAATGCGAATTAATTATTGCAATATTGTTGCATAATATAATATTTAATATAAATAAAAAAATATTTTATAAATTTAAATGAACAAATGTAAACCTGCTATAAACCATTTTTAAAATCCAAACCAAAACACATGAGAAAAAATGTAAATTATTTTATGGTTGCTGTCCTTATGCTGACAGTATCCATTTCCTGTAAAAAAGCAGTTACTGCTGAAAAAGAGGTGACTGTAGTAACAGAGGATGTGATTAGCAGTGTAAAAGCACTGGGTTTTTCCACCACTAATATTGTTGCCGAGGAAGGCGGTTATATTGTGGAGGGTGATATTTTTATTCCGGCCAATGAGCTGAAACGTTCATTAAACGGTGCCTTCCTGAGGGTTGGCGAAACGGAACAGTATCGTACCACCAACCTGGTTACCGCTTTGCCAAGGGTAATCACTGTCGCGCTCAGTTCAAAAATTAAAGCGTCTGTTTACGGACCTGTACTTGATGAAGTGGTTAGCCGTTACAATGCCGAGAACCTGCTGATTACGCTGCTAAGGGTAAGCTCAGGTGCCAATATTACTTTTGACAATGCCAATGGCAATTATCTTGCTTCTGCCGGTTTTCCAACCGCCGGCGGTGATCCGTATAACCTGGTAAAAGTAAATACGCGTGCCATTGGTTCCGGAACATCTACCACATTTATTAATTATGCCGCAACCATTTTTGCGCATGAATTAGGACATTGTATCGGTTTCCGTCATACCGATTATATGGACCGTTCATACAGTTGCGGAGGGTCAACAGCTAATGAAGGCGCTTCAACGATTGGTGCCATCCTGATTCCGGGTACACCGGCGGCAGCGGATCCTAATTCATTTATGCTGGCTTGTATTGGGAGTGGCTTAAATCGCCCGTTTAATGCCAATGACAAAACCGCGTTGAATTATTTATATTAATCTATTACCTAAAATGGTTTACACAGGAAGGGCCGGTTTTACCGGTCCTTTTTTGTATTTGCATAATACATTTTATGAATGAGTTGCGTACCTATGGCACGCCAGGCTCTCTGTTATGTTATGGATTTTTGGCGATTCCTATAATTAATATTATGTTAAATGGTGAATAACAAAATGATTTAAAGAAAAAGAGCACACTTCTGTTTTTGACTGTGGCGAGTGTTAGCCAGTCTAAAAAATAACTACCCTACTAATTAGAACAAATGGTTACTTCTTTAATAGAAGACTTTTTGGACCTTATAGCTAAGCTGTCTTTTGAGGATAAGGATTGGAATTAAGAAAACTGGGTGGCACAAAACTTTTTTTAATAAGAGGTTTTCGAAACCCTTTGTTGACGCAAATGGCGAGTTACAGAATTTCAATGCTGTTGGCAATTCGGATCCAGCCTCACTTCCCTATTCCTTTTTTCACAACAAAAAACCAGTCTGTCATCCCGGGCTTTTTTTGGTAAACCATCTACCAAAATTTACCTTTCTTAGCCCCACAGCCATACCAAACTGGCCTTGATTTCAAATAGTGAAATTAATGATGACAGGTTGTGCCATTAGGTACAAAAGCTCGGTAGAAAACATCCATAACAGAGAGCTTGGTGTGCCGTAGGTACGCAACTCATTCATAAAATGTATCGTACCCAGTATGGATGCGCTGATTTTCTTGATAGTTCTCTTATTGTATATTATAGCTACTTTTGGTATTGAATAATTTGTCTCCTTCTAATAGTTTTAGACTGTTATGAAAACTACATTTTTCGCACCCGCAGAAAGGGCTTCTATTGAGCAACTAAAAGCCGATCATGCATTATTACGTAATTCCGACTACATAACCACTGTAATTAATGCCCTGCCTGATGTGGTGGCTATTCTTAATAAAGAACGCCAGATCATTTTTGGGAACCAGGTGCTACTTAAATTCTTAGGGGTAGATAGTGAAAAGCAGTTTTTGGGATTGAGGCTGGGCGAAGCAGTAAAATGTGTTAACTCTGCGTTAATGGAAGGCGGTTGTGGTACTTCAGAAAAATGCAGGTATTGTGGCGCTGTAAAAGCGGTTCTTGAAAGCCAGTATTCCAATAAAAAAGTAACAAATGAGTGCCGCATTATTACTAATCGGGAGGATAAGAATGAATTTTTAGATTTAAAGGTTACCTCCGCCCCATTTACCTTTCAGAATAAGGAATATTCTATTCTTACCATCGATGATATTAGTGACGCCAAGCGTAAGGATATGCTCGAACGTATTTTTTTTCATGATATCATCAATATTGCCGGAGGTTTAAAGGGACTCTCTGAAATTTTAAATGAGACCGATAATACCATCGAACAGACCAATGAATATTTAGGCCTGGTAAATGATATGAGTAAAGAGCTGTTGGAAGAAATTATGTCTCAAAGGGCCTTGTCTTTTGCTGAAAAAAATGAGTTGCAACCGGTGTTCAGTTGCATAGAAACCCTTTCTGTTTTGCATGCACCCGTTACTTATTTATCGCACCATTCAATTTCCCGCGCAAAAATTATCGGGATTGATAAAGATGCATTCGCTTCCAGCCTGGTAACAGATGCCGTGTTACTAAAAAGGGTTTTAATCAATATGCTTAAAAACGCTTTAGAAGCCAGTGCAGACGGGGATAAGGTAGACCTGAACTGTAAAAAAGAGGGTGAATTTATTATTTTTTCTGTACGGAATAAAGGCTTTATGCCTCCTGAAGTACAGGCCCAGGTATTTCAACGCTCCTTCTCTACCAAAGGTAATGGTCGTGGTTTGGGAACCTATTCTATCAAACTGTTAACCGAAAGATATTTAAAAGGATCTGTTGGATTTACTTCATCCATTGAATCGGGTACTGAATTTTTTGTGAGATTACCTATTGATGCCAGTGGACTTTCAGTCTGAAACCATCATTGACTTCAAAAAAAAACGTTGGCCATACAGCCAACGTTTTTTTTTGTCTTTTTGAAAGATTAAAACTTCGCATGCAATGCGTCGTACTCTTTATATTTTGCATCACACGCATCAAAAGCTTTTGCATCCTTGCCCCTTACTTTGTCTCGCTTGTAAGCATATAGGTTGGCAAGAAAATCAACTGTTTTATTGATCACACTTTTTTCAGTCGTGTTTCTGGTTGCCTTGTTTTTCAATATATTATATGAATTTTCCAGCCATTCAATGGAAACGTCAAGATTTTCCGACATCGGTTTTTCAAGGTCAGCATTCGCCTGCTTTAATGGATCAATCTGTAGTTTAAATGCTGCCTCCGCAGCGGCTTTTTTCTTAGGATCCTTTATGATAGGCTTGTCTGCATTCAAACCCTGCATGGTGCGTATATTGGCCGCATACTTATCATCGTATTCACCGTAAAAATTATAATAAATAACGCCAACATTAAATGCGGCTATGCCATTCTGGTTATTTTTAAGGTAGGCTTTTTTAAACGCGTCTGCTGCCTTACGATTGTAGAGGCGTTCACCGGCACTGTCCAGGCCTTTGTCCTTTCGGTGTGCATTTACAAAGATATCACCAAACTGGAGGTATTTGATTTCAGAAAGCGTACCGGCCGCATCCTCTTTTTCATAGCGACTGGTTTTTTCAGCCAGTGTTAGATTCTGGTCCATGTATTCGATCTCGAATTCATCCCAGGCAAAATCAGGATACAGCTCCCTTCCCAGGTCAACATATTTCATAAACTGGGCTTCATTTTTGGTTTGGGTGTAGTGACTGGCCAAAAACTTATAAATATCCAGGTAACTCTCCCCTTTTACTTTGGCATCAGCTAATCTTCCGTAGTACTTTGCTGCTTCATCCGGTTTAGAGGCATTCTGATAAGAATAAGAGAGAAACAACAATGAAGTGGTATCAAAAGCATAATTAGCATTACTCCATTTATTGCTGAAAATAAAATCGCTGTAATCCACCGCTGCTTTAAAATACACAGTGGCTTCATCCCATTTTTTTTCATTAAACACTTTTACGCCGGTAGCATAAGAAGTGCCATACATATCAAAAAAACCTTCGGCACCATTTTCTTTAACCTGAGCAAATGTTGGATCTGCCAGCGAATATTTTTTAAAGGCTTCATCTGCATCTTTCAACGCATTGGGATATTTAGTTTGAAGTTTTGCATCCTTATAAATGGCGGCATACACTTTCGCTTTCCAATAGTTAGCCTCAACCTTTCCCTGTTGTTTGGGATCTGCCATCACTTTATCAATTTCTGATTTGGCATCTTCCATACGATTAATAATGTAGCTCGTTTGCACTTTTTTCAGGTCCTGTGACCGGGCCATCTGAACCGTAACAGCAAAAATGGCAAGCAATAAAAATTTCTTCATAAAATGGGGGGTGTTTATAATTGATTTTCGGTGGTTGTATCGTTATTTTCTTCTGTTGCCTCAGTGCCGGGTACCTCTCCTTCCTGTGCTGGTAATATATCTGCCGGTAATGGCTCATCCTGATCCTCAATCTGAGAGATGGCAGCTATTTCATCACCTTCGTCCAGTTTGATAAGGGTAACCCCTTGTGTGGCCCTGCCTGCTTCTCTGATATCCATAATGCCGGTACGAATGGTGATACCTGATTTACAGGTAATGATGAGATCTTCTTTTTCTGTTACATAAAGTATGCCAACCAAGCTACCCGTTTTTTCGGTTACGTTAATGGTTTTAACGCCTTTTCCTCCCCTGTTGGTAATACGGTATTCGTCAACAGCGGTACGTTTGCCAAAGCCTTTTTCGCTTACTACCAGTATGGTACGGGTGGCATCTTCCTTAGTAATACAGATCATACCTACCACTTCATCTTTGGTATCATCTACTTCAATTCCTGCTACCCCAATGGCTCCCCTGCCGGTGGATCGAACCTTGGTTTCAGGAAAACGGATAGCACGGCCGCTTTTTAGGGCCAGCATAATCTCCTGTTGACCATCTGTCATCCGCGCGGATAACAGTTCATCTCCTTCATTAATGGTAATCGCGATAATACCATTGGCCCTTGGCCTGCTGAAATCTTCGAGTGAGGTTTTTTTGATGATACCCTGCTTGGTACAAAGTACGATATAATGACTTTGCACGTACTCTTTATCGTCTAATTTCTTAACATCGATAATAGCTTTCACTTTATCATCGCCAGGCAGTTGAATCAGGTTCTGTATGGCTCTTCCCTTGCTTTGCTTCTCGCCTTCCGGTATTTCATACACACGCATCCAGAAACAACGGCCTTTTTCTGTAAAGAACATGATGGTACCGTGCGTTGAAGCCACAAACAGGTGTTCTACATAATCTTCTTCGCGTGTTTTGGACCCTACTGCCCCCCTTCCTCCCCTGCGTTGCTGGCGATATTCGGTGGCGGATGTTCGTTTAATATAACCCAGGTGCGAAATAGTAATAACCACATCTTCATCCTCTATCAGGTCTTCAATACGCATTTCATCTGCCAGGTATTGAATTTCTGTTTTGCGGGCATCCCCGAATTTCTCTTTTACTTCGAGTAATTCTGTTTTAATCAGTTCATATCGTAGTGGTTCGCTGTTAAGCAGTTCTTTCAGGTGTCTGATGGTATTGATAAGGCCATTAAATTCTTCAACAATTTTATCCCTTTCCATACCTGTTAAACGCTGCAAACGCAGTTCCAGTATAGCTTTTGCCTGTACTTCAGATAAGCCGTCTTCCTGTTGGTAGAGTGCATTGGTAACCTCAGAGAAGAGCTGCTGATTGAGGCTCCATTTTTGTTCCCTGCTTTTGGCTATCAGGTTATCTCTGGCCTCCTCTGGTGTTCTGCTGGCGCGGATCAATGCAATCACTTCATCCAGGTGATCCAGCGCTTTCAGATATCCTTCCAGGATATGGGCACGTTCTTCTGCTTTGCGTAGTTCGAACTTTGCGCGCCTGATCACCACTTCCATCCTGAACTCGATAAATTCCGCTATCAGGTCTTTCAGGTTCATGATGCGCGGCCTGCCCTTGCTGATGGCCACGTTATTAATACCATAACTGGTTTGTAATTCGGTGAATTTATACAACTGGTTGATGATTACCTGCGCCACTACATCTCTTTTCAGGTCGAGCACAATGCGGGTACCTTCCCGCATATTACTTTCATTATTCACATGTGCAATCCCTTCAATGGTTTTGTCATTCACCAGTTGGCCAATGCGATCGGTAAGGTTATCCCTGTTTACCTGGTAAGGGGTTTCAGTAATCACTATCTGCTCTCTTCCGCTGGGCTTGGTATCTACATGGCATTTGCCACGCAGCACCACTCTTCCGCGCCCGGTAAGCAGGCCTTGTTTAACGCCCTCCATTCCATAAATAACACCACCTGTAGGAAAGTCAGGCGCTTTTACATAGTTGATCAGCTCTTCCACCAGAATGTTGCGGTTATCAATATAGGCTATACATCCATCCACGGCTTCACCCAGGTTATGCGGCATCATATTGGTAGCCATGCCTACTGCAATACCTGATGAGCCATTTACCAGCAATTGAGGTATTCTGGTAGGTAGTACGGAGGGTTCCTGTAATGAATCATCAAAATTCAGCTGGAAGTCAACCGTATCTTTTTCAATATCATCCAGCATGGCTTCTGCTACCTTTTGCAAACGGGCCTCTGTATAACGCATGGCAGCAGGTGGATCACCATCCTGGTTACCAAAATTTCCCTGACCATCTACCAGCCTGTACCGCATGGTCCATTCCTGGGCCATGCGCACCAGCGTATCATAAATGGATGCATCTCCATGGGGATGATATTTACCCATTACCTCCCCCACAATACGGGCAGATTTTTTATAAGGTTTGTTGCTGTTATTACCCAGTTCGCTCATCGCGTACAAAACCCGGCGATGAACAGGTTTAAAACCGTCTCTTACATCGGGTAAGGCGCGGCCTACAATCACCGACATCGAATAATCGATATAAGCGGTCTTCATTTGTTCTTCGATATTTACCTGTATAATGCGGTCGTTATCGTTGGTCTGTTCAGGTAATTGATTTTCTTCCATGTGTATATCCTCTTGGGCTAAATTTAGGTTCGTGAACAAGGTGCGAAACAACCTGTTTTCAAGGATGGCAAAGATAGCTTTTTTAGGGGGGAAACTGTGCCAAAAAAGCCTGTTTTTTCAGGGCTTTTATCCACAGTTGTGGAAGAATGAAATATGACTGTATCCTCAGTATCTTTATCGCAGTAATAAACAAGGTAACCCCTCCACAGCATGAACGAAACAAAACATATACTTCTTTTTGGCGCCGGTAAATCTGCCACGGTTTTGATAGGCTATCTGAAACAGATAGCTACTGCTAAAAAATGGCAGGTTACCATTGCGGATGTAAATCTTACCGCTGTTCAATCAAAAGTGGGGAACCATGAATGGGTAAAAGCGGTTGGTGTTTCCATCGAAAATGACTCAGAAAGAAAGTCGCTGATCAGTAAGGCTGATGTGGTGATCTCTCTCTTGCCCCCTACGCTGCATTACCAGGTGGCACTTGATTGTCTCGCATTTGAAAAACACCTGCTTACTGCTTCTTATGTTGATGATACCATTAAAGTCCTTGCTGATCAGCTAAAAGCGAAAGGAATACTTTTTCTCTATGAGATGGGGCTTGATCCCGGCATTGATCATATGAGTGCCATGCAATTAATTCACCGGATTAAAAAGGAAGGTGGGCTTATTCACTCTTTTTTGTCGCACTGCGGCGGCCTGGTGGCCCCTGAAAGTGATGATAACCCATGGCACTATAAAATTAGCTGGAATCCAAGGAATGTGGTGATGGCGGGTAAGGCAGGGGCGGTGTATAAAGAGAAGTCAAAAGTGAAAAGTCAAAACTATGATGGGCTTTTTGCTGATTGTTCGGAAGTATTTATTGAGGGATTGGGAAAGCTGGCCTATTATCCTAACAGGGATTCATTAAGTTATATTCCGGTATATGCATTGGAGGAAGCTGATACCTTTATCCGTACCACTTTACGACATCCGGATTTTTGTAAGGGCTGGCAGTTGATTGTTCAACTGGGGTTGACCGACGAAGAAAAAATGGTTAATACAGACGGATTAACGATAGCGGCCTTTTTACAAAAATGTTTTTCGGAAAAGAAAATAAGGATTGATGCTGATGATCACCTGCTGCAGGAGCAGTTTCGTTTTTTAGGTTTGCAGGATGAAAGCCTACTCAATAAGGGCATTTGCAGTTATGCCGATATATTGCAAAGTATACTGGAAAGAAAATGGATTTTACAATTGGATGATAAGGATATGATAGTGATGCTGCATGAGATTGGCTATGAAGTGAACGGCCAAAAGTCAACGCTTAAAAGTACATTAGTGGTGAAAGGCGAAAATTATTTACGTACGGCTATGGCTAAAACGGTTGGATTGCCATTGGGTATTGCGGCTACCTTATTGTTAGAAGGAAAGATTACGGAAACGGGTTTACATATACCCATTGTTCCCGGCATTTATGAACCCGTATTAGAAGCCCTGATTCATCAGGGAATACAGTTCAGCGAAACAATTACGCATGTATAATAGGTTCTCTGCGCAACTCTGTGAACCCCCTGTGTACTCCGTGTTGAAAAATAATCCGACTGCCTCTTTTTTTCAACACGGAGTATACAGAGGAAATGAGTTACACAGAGGTTATCGCTTATTTTTGACTTTCGACTTTTGACTTTTCACTTCCTCCTCCTCCTCCTTCCCAGCATCCATCACCCATTCATAATCGAGTTGTCTTTTTTCAAGGTTTGCTGCTACTACTCTTATCCATACCCTGTCGCCCATCCGGAACGTTCGGCCGCTTCTTCTGCCTACCAGGCTGTAATCACCCTCTATCACACGGAAATCGTCGTAATCAGAGAGGCTGATGATACCAACCAGCCCTTCACATTTATGTGCCACCGTTTCTACCCAGAAACCAAAACTGGCTACCCCGCTTACCACACCTTCAAAGGTTTCTCCCAGGTGTTCTTTCAGGAATTCTACCTGTTTGTATTTATTGCCCGCACGCTCACATTCCATAGCAGCTCTTTCTCTTTCACTGCTATGTTTACATTTCTCTTCCATTTTTTTATCAACCAATGGCTTATTCTCTATAATGGATTGCAGTTCTCTGTGCACCAATACATCCGGATACCGGCGTATGGGGGAGGTAAAATGACAATAATGTTCGAATGCCAGACCATAGTGTCCGATATTTTCAGAGGTATAAATGGCTTTGGCCATGGTACGTATGCCTAACTGTTCCAACACATGTTGTTCGGGCTTGCCTTTGGCTTCCTGCAACATGGCATTAAAACTGTGGGCAATTTTTTCTGGTGACGACGTGTTGAATACATGTCCATGTTTCCTGGCAAATACCATAAACGGCCCCAGTTTTTCCGGATCGGGCTGGTCGTGCACACGGTAAGGAAATGGCAATGGTTTTTTATTGATGTTCAGTTTGGCTACATTTTCTGCAACTGTTCTGTTGGCTAACAGCATAAATTCTTCAATCAATTGGTGTGCTTCTTTACTTTCTTTTACCATCACGCCTATTGGTTTTCCTTTCTCGTCTAATTTAAAACGAACTTCCTGCGATGAAAAGTTGATGGCTCCTTTACTAAAACGATTTTTGCGCAGCCGCTGGGCAATATCATTTAACAATAGTATTTCCTCAACATGCATTCCTTTTTTAGATTCAATAATCTCCTGTACCTCCTCGTAGGCATAGCGATGATCAGAATGAATCACCGTTTTGCCCAGCCAGTATTGTTTTACCTCTCCTTTATTAGTCATTTGGAATATAGCGGAGAAGGTGAATTTGTCTTCATGTGGACGGAGCGAACAAAGCTCATTCGAAATCCTTTCCGGTAACATCGGGTTAACACGGTCGGGTAGATATACAGAGGTTGCCCGTTTATAGGCTTCTGCATCGAGTTCTGTTTCCGGTAAAACATAATAACTCACATCCGCGATATGAACACCTATTTCATAATGGCCATTTGCCAGTTTTCTGATAGAGAGGGCATCATCAAAATCTTTGGCATCCACCGGATCAATGGTAAAAGTAAGGAGTTCCCGGCAGTCTCTTCTTTTCCTGATTTCTTCGGCATCCAGCATCTCCGGAAAACGTTGCGACTCTTCGAGTACATCATCCGGAAAAAATAAGGGGAAGCCTGCCTGTGCCAGTAACTCTTTCATGGCTGCATCATTCTCATCTTCCGGTAACATCACACTTATAACAGTACCCACGGGCTTTTTATCTTCTTTGTCCCATTTTACCAACCTCACTACTACCCTGTCTTTGTTTTTGGCTCCGTTAAGATCTGTTAAGGGAATGAACAGATCGGGCATGGGCTTATCTGTATCGGGAATAAAAAAGGCATAGTTGGTTGAAAGTTGGATATGGCCAATAAACTCTGTTTGTTTTCTCGTAACCACTTCTGTAATCTTCCCTTCTTTTTTACCCGTCCGTACATTTTCTTTGATCACTTTTACCCGAACGGTATCGCCGTTAAGCGCCGTAGTAAAGTCGCCCGGTCGAACCAATACATCTCCGGTAACATTTTCAATAATAACATATCCCATGCCGGACCTGGTTACTTCCAGTTTTCCTTTGAGCGTAGTTTGTGCTGTTATTTTTGATTTAGATTTCTGTTTTGATTTTTTCTTGTTCATGTGGCAGGGTTGAAGTGAAAGTTTCTGATAAAATCTTTTACCAGTTCATTGAATTGTGCACCTTCATCGAATAAAAAATAATGTTGTATGGGTAATACATACAAAGGTAAGCTGGTAAGCTGTTCTGAAAATTTGAGGAGCCTGACTGCATCTTTTTCTGTAGTTAGTATGAGTTTATCTTTTGCGTGGATATTTTCGAATTTTTCTATGATCTCATGCAGGTCATCGATAGTGAAAATATGGTGGTCTGAGTAATCCTGTTGATAATACGTATGGGCTTTTTCATTCAGATATTCCTTCAAAGGCTTGGGGTTGGCTATGCCACAGACTAATAATACCTCATCTCTTGGGGTAAGCAGCCAACTATCTGTTTTATCTACAATATGATAAGGCGTTCCGTATTCTATGGTACTGAAAAATACTTTCTGTGCCTCTTCCGGCTGAAGATCGCGAATTATTTTCTGTTTCATTTCGGCCGTCAGGTTATAAGGGCATTTGGTTACCACAATTACCTGTGCCCTTTTAGCTGAGGCCCATTCATCGCGAAGGTCGCCGGTTGGCAGGAAGAAATCATTTGAATACAAGTTGCCGTATTCTGTTAATAAAATATTGAATCCCGCTTTGATGGTGCGGTGCTGAAAAGCATCATCCAGGATGATGACCTGCAAATCCGGAACGTCCTGTAATAAATGTGGAATACCCACAATCCTCTCTTCACAGGAAGCCACTGCTACCTGAGGAAATTTCTGGTGAAACTGCATGGGTTCATCACCAATTTCCAGTGCGGTGGTATTTTTGTTGGCCAGTACATAGCCTTTTGTTTTGCGTTTATACCCTCTGCTAAGAGTTCCGATTTTAAATGTTGGTTGTAATAAAATGGTAAGATATTCTACCATTGGCGACTTGCCGGTTCCGCCTACCGAAAGATTGCCTATACAGATTAACGGAAAATTAAAATCAGCCGATTTGATATAGTCCTTGTTGTAAAGCCAGTTTCGTAATACAATAATTAGCCCATAGAGAATAGCAAATGGTAATAATAAAACACGGAAAGATTTTAGAAAGATGGCGTTAAAATTCATAAGTCTGGTGCGGTGTGATACAGTAGGTTAAAGGTACATCAAATTGACCGGTGTCCGCTATCTTATCAATGGGGTCAAAATAAGAAAAGCCAATACTAACCAGGTCCTGGCGGCAACCTGCCAGATACCGGTCATAAAACCCCTTACCATAGCCCACCCGGTAACCCATTTTATCACAGATCAACATAGGTACCAGCACAAGGTCTATCTGATCCGGCGCTATAACAGACCCTTCTGTCGGTTCTTTAATTCCCCATATATTGGTATGATACACCGTGTCTTCATGAATGGAAAAGGCAGTCATGGTATGGGATGACAGATCTGTTGTTGGATAAGCCATGACCAGCCCTGGTACCCTATACCGTAAATAACCAGAAAATAAATGCGTATTTGGCTCAGCCTGTCCATCCATGGGCCAGTAAGTTAATACGGTTTGAATAGCGGAGAAATCAAATTGCTGAAACTGCAATAACATAAGATCATCCAGGCGAAGCCGTTCTTGCGAAGGTAGCTCCGCTCTTTTTGTTTTATATAGTTGTCGCAATGCAGACTTGTTCATGGGTAGCGTTTATTGAGAAAGTTATTGTAGTTTATTGGGAAGAAGAAGATTCGATAGAGAAATGATTCCAGTAAATTTATCTCCCCCCTACAAAGAAAGAAAACAAAGTACTACCATAGTTGCGTAAAAAACTGAAACCGGCAAATTTTTCGTATTGGTTTCTGGGAGTATGTTCCAGTACAAAAAAACCATCTTTCGCTATCAGCTGTTTTGAAACAATCATTTTAGGTAATTCATCTATGCTCCCTAAAGCATAAGGTGGCCCTGCAAATATGAAATCAAAAGTTTCAGTACAACTGTTCAGATAGGCGAATACATCCATCTTCAAAACCTGGTACCGCACTGCTCCCAGCATATCCAGGTTTTTTTTAATAAAAGCGTTCATAACAGGGTCTTTCTCAACGATGGTAAGATCATTGGCCCCACGCGATGCCAGTTCATAACTGATACAACCGGTGCCGCCAAAGAGGTCGAGAATTTTGATGCCTTCAAAATCCATACGGTGCTGGAGAATATTGAAGAGTCCTTCTTTTGCGATATCAGTAGTTGGACGGGTATGGGGCATATTAGCCGGGGGGCTGATTCTTCTCCCACCCCATTTGCCGGAAATAATCCTCATAGGGTCAGATTATAAAATGGGGTAAAATAGTGGAGGGGAAAATCCTTGTTTGTAAAAGCTTTTGCAGCATGCGGATCAATTTTTTCAATGGTTGTAGAATTGAAAAGACCGGATAATTGCTGTAATAACAGGGTTTCCGTATCCAGCATACCACACAATACCAGGTGTGATTCAGTATCATTGAAGGATAACTGTTGCCGAAGGTTCATCACATGGTACAATATATCTTCCGGTGCCTGGTAAAGGAAAGTTTGGATGAGTAATAATTTTTTTTCTTTCATTACAGCAACGATGATATGTTTGCTGTAACACTGGATTTTTACAAAAAAACCTTCCGGTAACTCTTTTGTAAACAGCCCATTTACTATGCTTGAATAGGTATGATGCGGGTGGTATAAAACAAACTGTTTTCCTACCACCGCATGAATTATTTTTTTTAACCGGTATGCATTTACCATGCTCTCACCGGCAGGAATGGTATCATATTTTATATCATGCTCATGGCTTTCTCCAAATACCAGGGCAAGATAATCTTCAGCTGCTGAGATGCTAAATTTTTCTTGCGGAATCAGGATGGCCTCTTCAGACTGATAATAGCAATGCGTTTCTTTAAAATTACGATTGAGGATATCGGAAGAGATACGTAACTGAAAAAAAGTATCGGGCCAGTTGTCATCGCCAGCATCCAGCCTGTACAATTCAAATTCTTCCACCAGGTTGGTAAGTCCACTCTTAACCATACAGGCTACTTCACTGATTCCGATCTGTAAAATGAGTTGATCTGTTTCAGCTCCAGTGTTATCTGTTGATATGGAATGATAATCTATGATCTTTTGGGGCATGGAGTACAATTAACTGCAATGTTATAAAAAAATGGCAAAGTAGTAGAAGCGATCTTCGGAAACTGCAAAATAGTAGCTTTGCGCCACATTATGGAAAAGGCTTCTACGGGAATAAACTTACAGGTAAATATAAGTAACAGGCAGATACTGGGCATTGCCCTGCCAATTACGGCGTCTATTATCGTTCCGCAGATCAATTTTATCACTAATAATATTTTCCTGGGTGGTTTAGGCATGCGGGCTCTTGCCCTGGCAGGTATTACGGGTGTATATTACCTGATTTTTGCAGTAGTGGGCCATGGTTTGAATAATGGGTTACAGGCGCTGATTTCAAGGCGTGCGGGTGAGAACAGGATTGATGCCATTGGGAACCTGTTTTCCCAGGGAGTTAGGATTGCCATTGTTTTTTCCATCCTGGGTATCATTCTTACCTGGTTTGTGGCTCCCACGGTATTGGGCTGGTCACTGCATGATCCGGAAAGTGTACGTATTTGTGTGAACTTCCTGAACATCCGTATACTGGGCCTCCCCTTTTTATATGTATACCAGATGCGGAATGCTTTATTAGTAGGAACCAATCAAAGTAATTACCTGGTAATTGGAACGGCTACAGAAGCGGTTTCCAATATTTTCTTTGATTATGCGCTCATCTATGGAAAGTTTGGGATGCCCCAGATGGGTTTTAACGGAGCCGCCTATGCCTCTATTATTTCTGAGATAGCCGGCCTTGCTGTCATTTTTATAGTAATCCGGATGAATGGTATCACCAGGCAATTGCATTTATTTAAGAACTGGGCCTACGATGCTGCCAATACGCGGTTAATACTTGTACAGTCTTACCCGCTCATCCTGCAGCATACGATCAGCATTATCAGCTGGGAATTTTTTTATATTCTGATTGAACATCATGGCCAGCAAGACCTGGCTATTTCCAATACCATGCGAAACATTTTCGGATTCTTTGGATGTTTTACCTGGGCATTTGCCGCCACGGCCAATACCATGGTGAGTAATGTGATCGGACAAAATAAGCAGGAGGAGGTACCAAGATTAATTGATAGAATCATGTACTGGAGTGTTGGATTTGCCTTATTCGTATGCCTGTTCCTCAATATTTTTCCGCATAGTTTTCTGTCGATTTATGGCCAGGGAGAAGAATTTATAGTGGCTGCCATTCCAGTGTTACGTATTGTATCCACTGCCCTTGTACTGATGTCTATTTCGGTAGTTTGGATGAACGCCGTTACCGGTACGGGTAATTCCAAGATGAACCTTATGTCTGAGTTTACTGCCATTATTTTTTACTGCATATACGTTTACATCGTACTGGAAAAATTGAAACTACCCATTGTATGGGGATGGGCCAGTGAATGGATATACTGGACCACTATTTTTATTCCATCATTCTGGTATATAAAGAGTGGCAGGTGGAAGAATCTAAAGATATAATGCTACAGATTGCGGCACTATATTTGGAACTTACATAGTTCAATCTGCCTGGGGTAAAGTATCTACTGAAGTAACAAAGTATTCTAATACTAAAAAACTACATAGCCTATTTAACCCTTTAGTTCTGTAACCAGGTTAACATACTGCTGCATGGCAGCTTCTTTTGACAGGCCCTGTAACCTGGCCCATGCCTCATGTTTGAATTTGGCTACAAAATCAAAGGCATTGGCCGGCCCGGATTCTGTATTGTCTCCTTCGGTTGCCTGTTTAAATAAGGAATACAGCTTCAGCAAAGTCTCGTTATCCGGTTTCTCGCTCAACGTTTTACTATTAACCTTCGCCTGCTCAAATAAATCTACCAAAGACATGATAAAAAACTTTAAGGTGAAAAATAATTATTAATTATTAATTAATTATATCATTGCATCAATTCCAGCAACCTTACTCCTTCTGCTTTAGAAGCAATATCATCTGATGTTCTCGTGGGTAGTTTAATCAGTTTATTTAATACCTCAATCGCCTGCGCCGGTTTGCGGTTCTCTTTATAGGCAAGCGCAAGACCCAGGTAGTTCGTTACAAAATAAGGTTCCAGGCTTTTACATTTTTCCATGTATTGAATGGCTTTCTCTATATCCCCGTCTGGTAATCCGCCATAAAATAATTTGACGGCTATTTTTTTAATGCCTGATAAAGTAGTCATTTCATAATGCCATTTACCCAGGGCATAATTGGCTTTGGCATGATGGGGGTTGATGGATAAAGCCTTATCCGAAAAGCGCTTCACCTCTTTCATGTAAGTAACTATTTTTTTATTCTCCGTTTCTACATCGGCCATTTTCCCGGATGCCATCGACATGGCATAATTAGCATCGGCATTATTACTGTCCGCAAGTAATGCCCGGTTGGCATAGGCCAATGCTGTTTCAAAGTACAAACGTTTGGCGTTCTTATTAGTTTGTCTTTGGGCAAGTATTACAGTCAATTCAGCGGCTTTCACCAGCGCTTCCATATGAATGGGCTGAAGTAAAAGTATCTGTTTGTACTTTTCGGTCGCTTCCGGCTCTTTTTGCTGTTTTTCTAAATTAGCTGCTTCTTTCAACAGTAAATTAATATCCTGCGATTGCACGGTTAAAAGGACACAAGAGAAAAGAATTGACAATAAAACTTTCATGGTTACTATCAGGTTTACGACTTATTTCGTTTCAGTTCAAAGCTTACCCCAACGCTCCCCTGAAATTGAGAAATGGGAGGATGTGTTTTTCTGATGGCGATAAACACTTCTTCAGCCAGAGAAAACTGTGCCAGAATTTTTTGGGCAATCTCCGTAATCACTGTTTCCAGCAATGACGTTGGAATATCCATTCTCTTCTTCACCAGTTCATATACAGCCACATAATCGATGGTATCGGCCATATGTTTTACAGGTAAATACTGTGGACTGAATCTGATGCTGATATCCAAACTAAACTCATTACCCAATATTTTTTCTTCCTCATAAATACCATGGTGAGCGAATAGAATTAGGTTGTGGAGTTGTATGGATAGCATGGGTGGTTATTACTTATTACTTAAATACCTCTCTGCATCCAAAGCGGCCATACAGCCACTGCCCGCGGCAGTTACGGCTTGTCGGTAGTGGCTGTCCTGCACATCACCCGCTGCAAAAACGCCTTCCACATTTGTTTTAGTGCTGCCTGGAACGGTTTGTATATAACCTGTTTCATCCATATCTAACCAGCCTTTAAAAATAGTACTGTTAGGCTCGTGACCAATGGCAACAAAAAAACCACTGATGGGAATATCCTGTGTTTGTTGAGTCTGGTTATTTTTGATTCGAACGGCTTCCACTTTCTTCCCGCCTAGTATTTCCTCTGTATGGGTGTTCCAGTACACTTTAATATTGGGAGTGTTCACCACCCTATCCTGCATTATTTTACTGGCCCGCATTTTATCTCTTCTAATGAACATGTGAACGGTAGTACACAATTTAGACAGGTACATGGCTTCTTCAGCGGCAGTATCACCCGCCCCAACGATGGCCACTTCCTTACCGCGAAAGAAAAAGCCATCGCAAACAGCACAGGCGCTTACGCCAAAACCATTCAATCGTTCTTCACTTGGAATGCCTAACCATTTGGCAGAGGCACCGGTGCAAATAATTACTGAATCAGCTTCAATTAATTTTTCTTCATCAATCCAAACCTTATAAGGTCTTTGACTGAAATCGACCTTAGTTGCCAATCCATAACGGATATCGGCCCCCATCCTGGTTGCCTGTTTTTCAAAATGAACCATCATTTCAGGACCCTGGATACCATCTGGAAAACCGGGATAATTTTCCACGTCAGTAGTAATGGTTAATTGTCCGCCAGGTTGAATTCCCTGGTATAATAATGGTTTCATATTGGCCCTGGCAGCATAGATAGCTGCTGTATAACCTGCCGGACCCGAGCCAATGATCAATACCTGTACTTTTTCCGGAGCCTCATTTTCCATATTGATATGTTTTTAAAAAGATTAGTCAAATATACATATACACCCACTCTGTTTAATGCAGCCATTTATACAAAAACAAGCATTATTCAGGAATCATCCATTGCTTGTATTGAACTGCGTATCCTCAGAAAGACCCCAATCCCCCATTCCTGGTTTTACCGGTTACTTTACCCGGAGCCACGGGAAACCGGCTTGGACGGGGTTGGTAACGAAATCAAAACCCCTCTGTTTTGAGCAGAAGGGCTTTTATTAGTTAATTGTGTAAAATTTTATCCCAAATATGCTTTTAATGCATTGCTGTAACGTGCCTTCTGCAAACGTTTAATGGCCCTTTCTTTTATCTGGCGGATACGCTCTTTGGTAAGATCGTATTTCATACCAATCTGTTCGATGGTAACGCCATTTTCTCCGTCCAGTCCAAAATAAGCGTTTACAATCTCTGCTTCACGTGGGCTAAGTGATTTCAGTACCCGGCGAATTTCTTCACGCAGTGAATCTTTCATCACATCTTCATCCGTATCATCACTACCTTCCAGCAAATCTCCCATGGCCACATCTTCTGCCTCATGTACAGGGGCATCCAGTGAGGTATGACGGGTATTGCTCTGAAAAATATTATTGATCTCTGTTTCACTCATCTCCAGTATTTCAGCCAATTCTTCGGTTGATGGTTCACGCTCATGCTCTTGTTCGAAAGCCATATAGGCTTTATTGGCTTTATTATAAGTGCCTATTTTGTTTTGAGGTAACCGAACCAGCCTGCCCTGCTCGGCCAAAGCCTGTAAAATTGACTGCCGAATCCACCAAACTGCATAGGAAATGAATTTAAAACCTTTGGTTTCATCAAAACGTTGGGCAGCTTTTATCAAGCCAAGATTACCTTCATTAATCAGGTCGCTCAACGAAAGACCCTGGTGTTGATACTGTTTTGCTACAGACACCACAAATCGTAGGTTAGCCTGCACCAATTTGTCAAGGGCACGCTGATCTCCCATTTTGATCTTTTGAGCCAATGTGGTCTCTTCTTCCGGGTTGATCATCGGGATCTTGGAAATTTCCTGCAGATACTTTTCAACGGCCTGGGAATCACGGTTGGTTATCTGTGTAGCGATCTTTAGCTGCCTCATGTTGTGTTATTACGGGTTCTTGTTGTTGTTAACGACTTAAAGACCACAATTGTTTTGTAAACGTTGTAAGGAAACCGTTAAATTATGGGTTGTTCTTCCAAAAGTCAGCAAAGGTACGTTGCAGCAGCCAATTTTGCCAGCTTTTGTGGAAAAACTTGAATAAATGGGCAAAATAATGCCATGTTTTGCCATAATGCGGATAAATTAAACACAAACAGAATCTCTAAAAACTTCCGTTTCCTTTTATCTTCGCAGCTTATGATAGATTTCAGATCAGATACCGTTACCCGCCCTACCCCCGGTATGCTGGATGCCATGATGAAGGCTAAAGTTGGAGATGATGTTTTTGGTGAAGATCCCTCCGTTAACCAGTTGGAAGCCCTGAGTGCCTCCCTTTTTGGGATGGAAGCTGCTTTGTTTTGTCCGAGTGGCACCATGACTAACCAGATAGCCATCAAATGCCATACACAACCGGGTGATGAAGTGATTTGTGAGCGATTATCGCATGTATACCAATATGAAGGTGGTGGTATTGCTTTCAATTCCGGGGCCTCGGTTAGGCTGATAGAGGGAGATCGTGGACGAATTACGGCCGATCAGGTAAAAGAATCTATCAATCCGGATGATGTTCATAAACCCTGCTCAACACTTGTTTCATTGGAAAATACAGCCAATCGTGGCGGTGGTAGTTGTTATAATTTTGCTGATATCCAGTCTATTAAAGAGGTTTGTTTACAAAATAAATTAAAGTTACACCTGGATGGCGCCCGTTTGTACAATGCACTGGTAGCTAAAAATGAGACCCCTTTACAATATGGGCAGGTATTTGATTCAATTTCTGTTTGTTTAAGCAAGGGTTTGGGAACACCGGTAGGCAGTGTGCTGATAGGAACAAAGGAACTGATCCGGAAAGCGAGAAGGGTGAGAAAAATATTTGGAGGTGGTATGCGACAGGCGGGTTTTCTGGCTGCGGCTGGGATCTATGCACTGGAGAACCAGGTAACCAGGCTGGCCCAGGATCATGCACATGCCCAACAGATTTTACAGGAACTGGTAAAGAAGGATTTTACGGGAGAGATATTACCGGTGGAAACGAATATTATTATTTTTGAAGTAAAGGAACGATTTACCGCTACTGAACTGGCAGCCAAATGCAAAGAACAGGGTATTTTGGTGATAGCCATTTCGCCCAGTCAAATCAGGATAGTGGTACACCTTGATATACGCCCGGAAGATGTACAAAAAACAATTGAAGTGATTCAATCTTTGTAGACAGGTCATTTCAATTTTGAAAAGTTATTATAATCAGCATAGCTATGTTACCCAGAATTAATCCAACGAATACCCAGGCCTGGTTTTTATTAAAGAAACACCATGAAGAAGAAATGAGCCGCCGGCACATGCGCGATCTGTTTACTGCCGATAAAGAACGTTTTCAAAAATTTTCGCTGGTTTTTGAGGATATCCTGTTTGATTACTCCAAGAATATTATCAGCCAAAAAACACTACAACTGCTGTTGCAACTGGCAGAAGATTGTAAGCTGAAAGATGCCATACATGAAATGTTCGCGGGCATCAGGATTAATGAAACAGAACAACGTTCCGTTTTGCATACCGCCCTGCGCAATTTTTCTGATTCAGCTATTTTGGTGGAAGGAAAAGATATCATGCCCCGGATACGCAAAGTGCAGCGGCACATGAAAGATTTTTGTGAACAGGTGCATAGTGGTAAATGGAAAGGATATACCGGTAAAAATATCCGCTACATTGTTAATATAGGTATCGGCGGCAGTGATTTGGGGCCGTATATGGTAACTGAAGCGCTGCAACCCTATCGTAAAAATGGGATAGAATCTTTTTTTGTAAGCAATATAGATGGAACACATATTGCTGAAACACTTAAAAAAGTGAATCCGGAAGAAACCATTTTTCTGGTGGCTTCCAAAACATTTACTACGCAGGAAACCATGACCAATGCGCATACTGCCAGGAACTGGTTTTTAGAACGGGCCGGGTTGGAAACGCATATAGCAAAACATTTTGTAGCCCTGAGTACCAATGAAAAAGAGGTAACCGCCTTCGGTATCGACAAGGCGAATATGTTTGAATTCTGGGATTGGGTGGGTGGAAGATATTCCTTGTGGAGTGCCATTGGTTTATCCATTGCCTTAACCATTGGCTATGAAAATTTTGAACAGTTACTGAAAGGCGCTTATGCCGTTGATGAGCATTTTAGAAAAGAGAAATTCGACAAAAATATTCCTGTACTGATGGCATTGATTGGCATCTGGTATACCAATTTCTTTGGTGCACAAAGTGAAGCTATCCTGCCTTATGACCAATACATGCACCGTTTTGCAGCGTATTTTCAGCAGGGAAATATGGAAAGTAACGGTAAGTCGATAGATCGCAGTGGCAACCCGGTTAACTATGCTACCGGACCTGTTATCTGGGGAGAACCCGGTACTAATGGGCAGCACGCTTTTTATCAGTTAATACACCAGGGCACATTGATGATACCCTGCGATTTTATAGCACCGGCGATAAGTCATAATGCCATTGGTGACCATCATGTGAAACTATTCTCGAACTTTTTTGCCCAAACAGAAGCGTTAATGAACGGGAAGTCTGAAAATGGTGTGAAAGTAGAATTGATGAAGGCCAATAAAAATGAAGAAGAGATCAAAAAATTAGCGCCCTTTAAAATATTTGATGGTAATAATCCTACCAATTCCATACTGGTAAAAGAGATTACTCCATATACACTGGGAAGCCTGGTTGCTTTGTATGAGCATAAAATATTTGTGCAGGGGGTGATCTGGAATATTTTCAGTTTTGACCAATGGGGTGTTGAACTGGGCAAACAACTGGCCAACCAGATATTACCCGAGTTAACTGATGATGAACCGGTAAGCTCACATGATGCTTCTACCAATGGGCTGATTAATGCGTTTAAGGTGTATAGAAAAGCGTAGGAATATTGACTGTTGCATTAGTATAAGACACTTCATTGTCTGACATAGTTTAAGGAAATAGGGTTAATGGAAAATATTTTAATCAGACCAATACAGCCAGGAGATAATATAGCTATTGCCGGCATTATTAGAAGCAGCCTGGAAGAATTTGGCGTTAACCGGCCGGGTACGGTTTATTATGATGATGCTACGGATCACCTGTTTGAATTATTTCAGGTAACACCGCAGAGTGCCTATTTCGTAGCAGAAAAAGAGGGTGTTCTGCTGGGTGGAGCCGGTATCTTTCCTACCGAAGGCTTGCCGGATAATACCTGTGAACTGGTAAAAATGTATCTGACTTCTACCGCAAGAGGTATGGGATTGGGAAGAAAAATGATTGGATATTGCCTGGAAGTGGCTGCTGCAAAGGGTTTTAGCCAGGTATACCTGGAAACGATGCCTGAATTGAAAAAAGCAGTCAGTGTGTATGAAAAGTTTGGATTCGAATTCCTCCCTGCCCCAATGGGTAATTCCGGGCACTGCGGATGCGATATGTGGATGCTAAAAAAAATTTAAATAAAAAATCCGCTTACTAAGCGGATTTTTTATTTAAAGATAAGGTGGTATTACCATTTGTCTACTTCCTCAGAAGCGCCATTGTCGGCGGTAGCGGCATCTGTAATGGGCGTTGGTGCCGGTGCCGCATGAGTTATGATTTCTGTTACTTCTACGATGGGCTCTTCCGGCACAGGCTCTGCTGAAACAGCCGGTACGAAAGCTTCTCCATTCTCTGATACGGGGTTTTCACCCTCTCCTTCAGGATATTCGTGGTTAAAAGCATCAAAATCAAAATCGGGCATAAGGTCCGTTTTCACATAATCAATGGCTTCGCCCAAAGCTTTAATGAATTTATTGAAATCTTCTTTGTAGAGGAATATTTTATGCCTGTCATATCCATTATCATCAAATCGCTTGCGGCTTTCTGTGATGGTCAGGAAATAATCATTTCCACGGGTTGCCCTTACATCAAAAAAATAGGTTCTTCTTTTTCCAGCTCTGATACGTTTGCTGTAAACACTCTCCATCTTTTTGTCGTTATTCTCGTACGCCACAGTTATTTGGTTTTTGGTTTTCGAATCTATTTTTAAGTGGCACAAATATAGGATTGTTTCAGGATTAGCAAAATTTTAGGGGAAAGTCTGTTTTCATTGCTTTTCCGGTTAGCCTGGTAACTGTAACAAGCTTATCCTTCTTTCTTTTCTTCCGTAAGCTGCAAGCGGTATAAATCTGCATAGTAGCCATTATGGGCCATAAGTTGCTCATGCGTACCCTGTTCGGATAGTTTCCCCTGTTCCAGTACTATAATATTGTCGAAGCGGAATGTAGAAAATATACGGTGGGTAATAATGATGGCTGTTTTGTTGTTCAGGTACTGATACAAATTATCAATAATGGTTTTCTCTGTTTTGGCATCTACTGCACTTAGGCAATCATCAAACACTACTATCTCCGGTTCTTTGATTAATGCCCTGGCTATGGAAATTCTTTGTTTTTGTCCGCCACTTAAAGTAACCCCACGCTCCCCTATCATGGTATCATACCCATTACTGAACCCCAGTATTTCCTGGTGAACACTTGATGCTTTAGCTGCCTGGATAATGGTTTCTGATGAGGCTTTTTCTGACAATCCAAAACGGATATTATCACTCACCGTATCACTGAATAAAAAAACATCCTGCTGAACATAGCTGATTTGTTCACGGAGTTTTTTCAAGTCCATTTCTTTGATATTGCAATTGCCAATATTAATATAGCCTGATGTTGGATCATAGAAACGCAATAAAAGCTGTGCCAGTGTTGATTTGCCGCTACCTGTACGGCCGAGTACCAAAATTTTTTGCCCCTGGCGAATATGCAGATTAATATGCTGTAATGCTTTAATACCCGTATGCGGATAGGTAAAACTCATATCATCAAATACAATATCTCCTGTTACATCGCTCTTTACCGGGTTGAGTTGATTGGTGATTACGGGTGTTGTTTGCAGAAACTCATTTAACCTTTTTTGTGAGGCGGCTGCCCGTTGTATCATGCTGGCTGTCCAGCCAATGGCGCTTACCGGAAAAGTGAGCATGTTGATATAGATAACAAATTCAACAATTAGCCCAACCTTACCGGTATCCTGTAAAGCCTGTATGCCGCCAAGCATAATGGTTACCAGGGTACTAAGCCCAATCATCAATGCCATACTTGGAAAATAGATGGCTTCTACTTTAGCGAGGCCGATGGCATTCTTTTTATATTCCTCACTGTTTTTCTGAAAGAACCCAAGCATGGCTTTTTCCTGTACGAAAGATTTGATTACACGGATGCCTGAAAAAGATTCCTGCGCATTGGTGGTGAGATCAGATAATAAAGACTGTATTTTTTCGCTTTTTTTATTGATAACGCTGTTTACCAGGTAAATGGTGATGGCCAGAAGGGGTAAGGGCGCCAATACCATTAGCGTAAGTGATACATCTTTTCGGAGCATATTTACCACGCAAAAACCAATCAGTGTAATAAGGTTAATGAGGTACATGATAGCAGGGCCCGTAAACATTCTTACCCTGCTCACATCCTCAGTCATACGGTTCATCAGGTCGCCGGTACTGTGTGTTTTGTAGAAGTTGGTATCCAGTTTCTGGTAGTGTTGAAAGATTTCATTTTTCTGGTCAAACTCTATATAGCGGCTCATGACAATAATGGTCTGCCGCATAAAAAACATAAGGATACCGCGTATTAAGGCCAGTAACAAAATAGTAATACTGCATAAAGCGATCAGCCAGCCAAAACTTATATGGGCCGATTGTACAGAATCAATGAACAGGTTTACCAGGCGGTCATGCACCGGTCTAACAACGGCAGGATGCGCGCCAGGCAGGCGTTGCTGTACCTCATTAATCACGAAACCCATTACCTGCGGCGCCAGTACTGCAAAATAATTAGAGGATATTACGAATAACATCCCTATGAAGAAACGCTTTCGATACTTCCAGAAATATTTATTGATTGTAGAGAGATGCTTCAACGATATTTTATTTTATTCAGGTAAATTTCTTAAGAAAAAATCCCTGATATTTCCACCCATTATTTTTTCGATACCGGTTCTTGTAAAACCGAGTTTCAGCAGTTCGGTAACAATCAACGGTGTACCGGTTACATCAAAATGCATTTCAAAAGCGCCATCCCAGTCGGAGCCAAGGGCCACTTTATCAATCCCGATTTTATCTGCTACGTATTTGATGATGCCGGCAGTCGCGGCCGCATCCTTACCACAAACGGCGGTTTCCCATAAGCCTACCCCCACCAATCCGTTTCTTCTGCCTATTTCAAGTAAATGTTCATCAGAAAGATTGCGCTGGTTATCACAAACGCCTTTTACACCCGTATGTGATACCAATACCGGCCCGTCATGATATTTAAACACATCATTGATGGTATTCTGAGAGGCATGTGCCAGGTCGATGGTGATATGCAGGCTATCCATCTTTTTAATCAGCTGTATTCCTTTTTCTGTTAATCCGCCTTTTTGCATGCCATGTGCGGAGCCGGCCCATTCGTTATCAAAAAAATGCGCGAGGCCAATGTATCGAACGCCGGCTGCATACATTTCATCCAGGTTCGCCAGATCATTCTCCAGCGGTTGCGCCCCTTCCAGTCCCAGCATACCTGAAGCGAGCCGGTGGTTTTTTTCCCTGTCTGCAATAAATTGATATAACCCTTTTTTATCGGTTATCACCCTGAATTGCCCATCTGATTTTTCGGCAAACGCATGCAGGGTAGCACACTGGTGCAGTGTTCTTTGCTTGATACTGAACCAGGTATTAGGTGGTTGCAATTGAGCAAAACTGAGTAATCCAATCTGGTCAGAATTACCGGGGTTCTTTTCAATATTAATACCCACGGGCACTTTACTCACAATGGTAAAAACCTGAAAAGCCATATTGGCTTTTTGCATTCTGGGTAAATCAACATGTCCGTAGTTATGCTCCTTCAGAAAATTGCGATCCCATAATAGCGCATCACAGTGAAGGTCGGCAATAAACGGAATAGAATCATACCAGCCAATCTTTGCGAAGGGCCCTTTAACCGTGGATTTGTTTTTCGATCTGTCGAGATACTGTGGTACAAATGCAAAAAACATTGCTGCCAGTACCAGGAAACCAATCAGTAATATCCTGACAATCTTTTTCATGAATGATGTTTTTTTAAAAAAAATTAATTGATTTCACCTTTCACTTTTAACGTAAGCATTCCTGCTGTAAAAGAAATACTATAACACCTGCTGTAAAACCTACCAATGCCAGCCAGCCTATTTTCTTCAGATACCACATAAAGTCAACCTGCTCAATACCCATAACCGCCACACCCGCGGCTGTGCCGATAATGATGGCGCTGCCACCGGTTCCGGTGGTTAAAGCAAGGAATGTCCAAAATGAATGGTCCACCGGATACGTGGTTAAATCATACATCCCCTGTGAAGCGGCAACCAGGGGCACATTATCTACGATTGCGGAAAATAGTCCTAATGCAATACCAATTAAATAATCATTTTGTAAGCCATTGCTTAGTATGGTGGCCAGTTGTTTGAGTAAGCCAAAAGACTGTAAAGCGGATACGGCCAATAATATGCCTAAAAAAAACAGAATACTGGGCGTATCTATTTTTTGCAGGGATTTGGCAACTGTGTACCGTTCTGCTATTTCAGGTTCTTTACTTTTATGGATAAGGGTATTGATTATCCACATCATACCCAGCGCAAGCATCATACCCATAAACGGAGGCAAGTGGGTAATGGTTTTAAATACCGGCACAAAAAGTAAAAAACCTATACCCGTAAACAGGGAAATATTCCCATCTTTTTTTTCTTCTTTTGTACATACTGATGAAGGGATTACAGCTATTTTTAATCCTCTGAACCGGTAAGCAATGAGTAAGGCGGGAATGCCACAGGCAATCAGGCTTGGTAGTATCAGTTGCTTCATAATATTCAGCGCGGTAATTTGTCCGCCTATCCAGAGCATGGTAGTGGTTACATCACCTAAAGGAGACCATGCGCCCCCTGCATTGGCTGCTATTACGATCATGCCTGCAAACCAAAGCCTGTCCTCTTTTTCAGACAATATTTTTGTACAGAGGGATGTCATTACGATGGCCGTGGTCAGATTATCGAGCAAGGCGGAAAGAAAAAAAGTGAGTACCGCTATAAAGAGTAAAAGTCCTGGTTTACTGGTTGTTTTTATTTGTTGGGTAATAATGTCAAAGCCATTATGAGAGTCTATTAACTCCACAATCGTCATGGCCCCCAGCAAAAAAAACAGAATGGAAGCAATTTCTCCCAAATGATGCAGCAATTCTTCCGTTACGGTTGGCGGGGAATCGGTCTGGAGTATATAAATTGTCCAGCAAAGCACTCCTGTAATTAAAGCGGATGCCGCTTTATTTAGCTTTAACTGATGCTCAAAAGCTATGGCAGTATAGCCCAATACAAAAACGAGGATAAGTAAGGTTGCAATCATCTGGAGGTAAACTTAATATAAAAAATAATACTCCCTTCGCCCTATCTTAGGCTATAAAGATCATTTGTTTCTTTGTTCTTCATTTGTTCCTGCGCAAAATAAAAAGCCCACCATCGCTAAAGCTATGGTGGACCAGTGCGGAGAGTTAGGGATTCGAACCCCAGGACCTGTTACAGTCAACAGTTTTCAAGACTGCCGCAATCGACCGCTCTGCCAACTCTCCGGGTGCAAAATAATAGTTTGGGCGGTTAACTACCAAAAAAAGAATGGAAAAAGGGGGGATATCAATGTTTCTGCGGTTCTTCCAGTTTTTCAACGGATACCAGGTCGGCTAAATTCACATTCATTGGTAAAATACCGATCTGTACAATGGCACGTTTGCCTCTAATCTCTTTTACCTCGCCTACCTGGTAATTTTTTTTCAGCTTTACCAGTGAACCAACCACAATATGCCCGTTCAGTTCCTTGTATTTCAGGTCTACCTTCCTGGCCAGCTTATTTACCACAATGGCTTCCTTTTGCTTGAAAAGGAGATGATGGAGGTTCTTAACCACCTCATTTTTATTGTCTGATTTTTTCCAGTCAAGTACAACCTGCTTTAATTTCCGCTCCATGTCTTTCAGGTAAACCAATCGTTCCTCTGTGATTTGGTGCTGGTTTTTCAACAGTTCTACCTGCTGGTGGTGTCGTTCCCTGTCCATCACTGTTTCCATTTCTTTTTTCAGTTTCTCATTTTCTTTCACCAGTTTTTGCAGCTCTTTTTTCTCTTTTGTTAGTTGCTGAAGATCCTGTTCAGTACTGTTTAATAAGCGGTCTAGTTTAAAATGATCCTCATCCACTAATTTTCTTGCCCTGGCAATCAGGTGTTTTGGTAAGCCAATCCTTTCTGCAATGGCAAACGTATAGGAACTGCCTGGCTTACCAACCAGCAGTTTATACATGGGCAATAACCTAACCTCATCAAACTGCATGGCGCCATTAAGAATGCCCTGTGTATGATTGGCCATCACTTTCAGGTTGAGGTAATGGGTGGTTACGATGCCAAAAGAATGGCGCCGCGATAATTCTTCCATAATCACTTCAGCAAAAGCGCCTCCTAAATTCGGGTCGCTCCCACTGCCCAGTTCATCTATAAAAAACATCGTTTTACCATTGGCCATTTCAATAAAATATTTCATGTGCAGCAAATGGCTGGAGTAGGTGCTTAGCTCAAATTCGAGGTTTTGTGTATCGCCGATATGAATAAATAATTGCTTGAAAATACCCATCCGCGAGTCTGGATGAACCGGCACCAGCAACCCACTTTGCAGCATTAACTGGTTAAGGCCAACGGTTTTCATGGTAACGGTTTTACCACCTGCATTGGGACCGCTGATCACCAGTATCCTGTTTTTTTCATCTAAGGTGAGGGTAACAGGGATGGTTTTTTTGGCAGAGGCCTTATTGTATAAATATAAAAGCGGATGGTAGGCGTCTATCAGTTGAATATGCGCTTTATCTGTCAGGGCAGGCAGTTGTCCATTCATTTCAAGAGCCAGTTTAGCTTTGGCATGTATAAAATCGTATTCACCGGCAATGGCAAGGTATTGCTGTAAAATAGTAGCGTAAACGGATAAGCGTGCGGTAAGATCCCTCAATATTTTTTGAACCTCTTTGATCTCATCATATTCAAGCGAAAAAACAGCATTATTAAGCTCTATCGTTTCTTCCGGCTCAATAAAAGCGGTTTTGCGGCTGTCGCTTTCACCATGCAGTATGCCTTTTACCTGCCTTTTATGTTCTGAAAAAACAGCTACTACCCTTCTGCCGTTGCTGAAACTCTCATCTATGTCTGCACTGTACCCGGCTTTGGCCAGTTTGGCAATTACTTTTTCAAACATGCGCCGCAATTCATTTCGCTTGCGGAATAAGCTCATACGGATTTTTTGCAGGTCGGCAGAGGCATTGTCTTTCACGGTGCCATTCTCATCCAATATCTCATCAATCAGTTCAATAATTACTTTCTCATAATAGGTGGTCAGTATCACTTTCGCCAATGCCGGAAAGGCTTTTTTCCGTTCCGTATCAAACCACCTGAAAATAGTACTGGTATTCTCTGCCAGCCTGCGAATGGGCAACCATTGTTCGCCGGTTAGCATAGAACCCGGTATGGACAATAGTTTCAGATCATGGCTGATAGAATGGGTAAAATCATTGGGGAAATACTGGCTCTGTTGTAGTATCAGTTTGTACTCATGGGTTTGATGGAGTTCCAGCTCTATATAGTCTTTACGGGTGTGAATACGAAGCTGTTCGGCCTTTTGCCTGGCATAGTCTGTTTTGGCAAGTTCTTTTAGTAAAGCTTTTACCTTATCAAATTCTAATTGTGTGATGGCTGTCTCAGGATACAAACGCATAGCTACTCTTCTTCCTTTTGTTGTGCAAAGGTAATGTTGTAGTGCCGAAAACTGTTCAAGGTAAAATCTCCGCGATTTCTCTGCCTCTCATGTTCTCTGCGCAGAATGAGCACCATTTTACCGCAGAGAACATGAGAGGCAGAGGGTATGCAGAGGGGAATTCTGTTAAAGAATACTTATTGTTATATTATGAGTCACTACAGAGCCAATTAGCATCTGTACTGTTACTCTCTATTATCGTAGTTTTAAAAAAAGATCAGCTAATGAGAACCTATCTTTCCCTTTTATTACTGGTAACCGTTCTTACCGCCTGTGGGCAACCAAAATCAAATAATACATTGATCACTATGAAAAACGAAAGAATTCCGGAAGGAGTAAAAACGGATACGGCCACTTTTGGCGAAGGCTGTTTCTGGTGTACAGAAGCTTTTTTTCAGCGACTGGAAGGGGTTTATAGCGTTATGAGCGGCTATGGCGGCGGATTTGTAGAGAATCCAACCTATGAACAGGTATGTGATAAAAATACCGGCCATATAGAACTGGCAAGAATAGTATACGATCCGGCAAAAATTAGTTTTGATGAATTACTGGAAGTATTCTGGAAAACCCATGACCCTACCACACCCGACCGCCAGGGAAGTGATGCAGGACCGCAATACAAAAGTGTTATTTATTACCATACAGAAGAACAAAAACAAAAGGCGGAAGCGTATAAAGAAAAACTGGATAAAAGCGGGGCATGGAGCAACCCGATTATTACCCTGATTGAACCATTTAAGAATTTTTATCCGGCTGAAAACTATCACCAGAATTATTATAACAGCAATCAAAACCAAAGCTACTGCCGTTTTGTGATTGCCCCTAAACTCGAAAAATTCGAAAAAGTGTTCAAAGATAAACTCAAGAAAAATTAATCATTCATTCTCTCATTCATTCAATCTCTCATTCGCTCATTGAATTACATGTACCAAATTAACCGTAAAAGCTCCCTGTTGATAAGAAGGATACACTGCCGTGAAAGGCGTTTTATTTTTAAACACAATCCGTTTTACCAACGGGTAAAGCCGGGTAGCAATTTTGGCGGATATAATTCCCACTCCGGCGCCCGCTAACACATCTCCCAGCCAATGTTTGTTATTGTACATACGCAGGTAACCCGTAAGTGATGCCACCGCATAGGCGCCTACTCCATACCAGGGCGAGGCATCCCCATATTCCTGCCTGATCAGTTCTGCCGATCCAAAAGCAGTGGCAGTATGGCCGGAAGGGAAAGAAAGATTGTCCGACCCATCTGGTCTTGTTTCATTGGTAATCCGCTTCACAGTCAACACCACACCGGTAGACATGGCAGCAGCCATACCGCTGATGATCACTCTTTCAAAAAATGTGTGCTTTCCTTTTACACCCGCCAGGCTAATTACATGACTGGCAAGGGCAGGGCTGTATTGTAAATAGTCATCCAGATTCGTATGTCTTCCATTAGGGGCCGCCAGGCCGTTCTGAAACGTTTCATTTATGTTTTGTAAAGGCGTTACATGCAGGGAAAGCGCTCCGTAAAGTACCATTGCTGAAGGCACCAGGTAGGAATGAAGTGAATTGACAGTACGTTTAACAACCGGCCTTTTTTGTACTGGGATAGAATCTGTTAGGATAGTTGCATTTTGAGCAGTAGTGCAAACAGGAAAAGCAAGGTTAATGAACAGCGATAAAACAACAGATAGATTCTTCATGAAAAAATTGGGGTCTCTGGCAAGTAGTATATTGATTACTGATACCGATGAAAAATCAAAAATAACCATTATCGGGTTAACCTGTCATTACTTACTTCCCAGCTAAGCGCCAGCGATCCAAAAATAGGGTAACACATAACGATGTTTGCCTTTTACTTGGTGTTTTAGCGTAATATTTACATTCATGCTACCCGAATATCATATTTTTAAACAATGATTACAAAATTCAAATGGCTGTTGGTGATCTGTTTGTGCGGCAGCCTGGGTAGTTCAGCGCAATTAGGTCCTGTAACCAGGCCATTTACCCATGCAGATACCCTAAGGGGAACTATTACGCCGGAAAGGGCCTGGTGGGATGTTATTCATTATGCGATTAGTGTTACACCTGATTTTACCGAGAAGGCCATCAAAGGGAAGGTAGTTATCCGGTTTAAAGTACTTACACCTGGAAAAAGGATGCAGATTGACTTGCAGCAGCCGATGCAACTAACCAAAGCCAGTCTGGATAATAAGCCGCTTGTTTTTACCCGGGAGGGCAATGTGTATTTTATTGATATTCCTACTAAGCTTAAAAAGGGGGCCATTGAAACACTTTCATTGGCTTATGGAGGCAACCCGGTTGTGGCCAAACGCCCCCCATGGGATGGCGGCTGGATATTTACAACTGATAAAATGGGAAGGCCCTGGATGAGTGTAGCCTGCCAGGGACTGGGGGCCAGTGTATGGTATCCTTGCAAAGATCACCAGAGTGATGAACCTGATAGCGGCGCCAGTTTGCAAATAACGGTGCCGGATACCCTGGTGGCTGTTGGTAATGGAAGGCTGCTTAGTACTTATAGTGATTTAGCAGGTACAAAAACCTTTCTCTGGGATGTAAAAAATCCAATTAATAATTATACGATCATACCCTATATCGGTAAATATGTAACCTGGCATGAAAGCTTTGCCGGAGAAAAAGGCGAACTGGATTGTGATTATTGGGTATTGGATTATGAACTGGATAAAGCCAAAGAACAATTTAAACAGGTACCCGAAATGCTTCGCTGTTTTGAATACTGGATGGGCCCCTATCCTTTTTATGAAGATAGCTATAAACTGGTGCAGGCGCCGCATTTAGGTATGGAACACCAAAGCGCGGTGGCCTATGGAAACCGCTTTCAGAATGGATACCTGGGCAGGGATATGTCTGGAACCGGATGGGGATTGAAATGGGATTTTATTATTGTTCATGAAAGCGGCCATGAATGGTTTGCCAATAATATTACCAGTAAAGACTTGGCCGATCTGTGGGTACATGAGGGCTTCACCACTTATGCTGAAACCTTATTTACTGAGTGCCAGTCGGGCGTTCAGGCCGGCAATGAATACAATTACGGCACACGTAAGGGCATCAGAAACGACGTACCCGTTATTGCCCCTTATGGCGTAAATAAACAGGGCAGCGGCGATATGTATCCCAAATCAGGTAATATGATACATAGTATCCGGCATGCGATGAATGATGATGAAAAATTTAGAGAGATGCTTCGCTACCTGAATAAGAAATTTTATCACCAGACAGTAACTACTAAGGATATTCAAAAGGTAGTAAGTAACTATTTTGGCAGAAGCGTAAATAAAATATTCGATCAATACCTGCGAACTACAGAGATACCTGTATTGGAATATTATACAGCCGCTGATAAGGCCCGACTCTATTATCGCTATACAAATTGTGTGGATGGGTTTGATCTGCCTTTATTTGTTCAAACCGAAAAAGGGGGTTGGATACTTGGCCCTGAATCAACAAAATGGAACAGTAAAGAATTAAAGGAGCAGGCACAAATAGTTAATACACTTGAGTCTCTTGAAAAAGCATACTATATTAAAGTGAAACAGGTAGACATACCCAGCCAATAATCAAAGCATTCCAAAAGATGGGTAATATCAGAAAGCAGACGATCATCTCAAGTATACTCGTGTATATTGGTTTTTTTATTGGGTTTATTAATAACTATTTCTATACAACCACTACCCCTTTCGGTTTTTATGATAGCGGTAATATCTTCACACCCAGTCAATACGCGTTAACCCGCATTTTCTTTGATTTTGGGCAGATCATGTTTGCTTTTGGATCATTGGGTATGATTCCGGTGATCTATAAATTTTATCCTTATTACAAGGATAATCTTCCGGAGAAAAAGATAGATTTACTTTCCTGGGCCCTGGTAGCTTCTTTTATCGGGTTTATCCTGGTGTCGATTGGTGGCTGGTATTTTGAACCGCTGTTTGTGCGAAAATTTTCTCAAAATTCGCAACTGGTAGTTGATTATTATTTCTGGTTATTCCCTTTTGCCATGGGAATGCTTTTCTTTTCCGTGATCGAAAGTTTTTGCTGGGCAGTACAAAAATCAGTGATATCAAACTTTTTGAAGGAAACCGGTCTTCGCCTGTTAACCAGTGTGTTAATTCTGTTGTTTTATTTCAGAATTATTTCATTCCGTTATTTCGTTTACCTTTTTGCTTTCCAATACCTGGTTGTGTTCCTGGTACTGTTGTTGTATCTATACCGTTCAGGACATTTATACCTAACCTTCCGTGTAAGCGGGGTTACCCGAAAATTTTGGAAAAAAATAGTGGGTATGCAGATGCTGATTTTTGGTGGAACTTTTATTGCCGCTATAGCCGCTACCATTGATAGTTTGATTATTGCCAGCATTAAAGGATTAACCGCAACGGGTATTTTTGTATTCGCGCAATATGCTGCCAACCTGATACAAGTGCCACAACGAAGTATACAAGCTATTTCCGCGGGGGTATTGTCGAGGGCCTGGAAAGATAAAGACTATAAAGAGATCCATCGTATTTACCAGCGATCCTGCATTAACTTATTATTGATGTCATTGTTCATATTCGGCAACCTTTGGCTGAATGTAAAGGATGGAATGTTAGTGCTAAATATTCAAAAAGAGTATGCGGATGGACTGGGTGTTATTTTTATTCTGGGAATGGTACGTATCATAGATGCCGGTACCGGCCTGAATGCCATGGTTATTAACACGTCTACTTTCTGGCGGTTTGATTTTTATAGTGGTGTAATATTACTCGCCTTCCGCCTGCCTCTCACTTATTTTTTAATCAAAAATTATGGCATCATCGGTTCCGCGTTCGCAGAATTAGCGGCGTATAGTGTCTATAATTTTATTCGCTTCGAATTCCTCCGCAGAAAGTTTAAAATGCAGCCGTTTAATCTTCAAACACTTTATTCTATTTTACTGGCCTGCTCAACGTATGCTCTGTGTTTTTGGGTATTCAAAGATATGCATGGATGGAGCGGAATTATTTTACGAACAGGCAGCTTCTCCCTAACCATGATTTCCGGAATATTTTACTGGAAACTCACACCCGATGCAGGGCAATTGTATGAGACGCTGATGAAAAGAGTTAGGGGTTAGGAGTATAATAGAACTTCTAACTCCTAACTATTTCCCCACCCTCCCCGCTCCTCTATACTTCGCTTGCCAATATTTTTCAGTCAGATCACTAATCATTACGCCACCGCTGGTGGAAGCATGAACGAATTTGTTATTGAGCAGGTAAACGCCTACATGGGAGATATCAGTTCCACCTATATTAAAAAAAACCAGGTCGCCTTCCCGCAGTTCTTCCAGTTCAATTCTTTCACAAACCATATATTGTTCCTGCGAGGTTCTGGGAAGTGCTTGTTGGTATATATCCCGCATAATTATTTGTGTAAAAGCAGAACAATCAATACAATTTTCGGTACTGCCACCCATGCAGTATTTGGTTCCCCACCATTTGTCAATCAGTTCCAGCAAAGGAATATTACCCAATTTTTCTACCGTTGCATCTGTGGCAATGGCATACTTTAACTGGAGCATACTGGCCGTTTCAATACTGCCGGTCATCAGGCCATCATATTTATTTTTTTGGGAACTATTGGTTTTTACCGCCGATTCTATGCTTTTTGCGGCATCTCCTTGCTGGCTACTGTTTTTATCAACCCAGCCGGGTGTTACTTCTATCCCACTCAGAAATTCCCTTTTTACGGGGGTATTTGTTTTGCGGGCCCCCAAACCGGAAACAGCACTGTCTTTTGTAGTCAGATTCCGGATAGAGCGGCAACTGGTTATTACCAGTAAGCCCAACAGCAATATCGTTAGCGCCTGTAGTTTCATTAGGTAATCCGCAAGGTAAGGGTCAGTAACCTAAGTGGCAAAGAGTTGAATAACTTTAAGATATGACGGATAGGGATGCAGGAAATGTGGATAAGTATTGGGGAGAGTTGGGAGTTGGGAGTTAGGAGTTAGGGGTATGGAGTTGTGGAAATTGTTTCTTGAATGCCTCCTGTTTAGTAACGATATTTGACCTCTGTTTGAAGTTAGTCTTAACAAGCACTAACTTCTAACTCCCAACTCCTAACTCCAGACTAAAAAGTTACATGCCCCAATTCTCACATTTACACGTTCATACCCAATATTCCCTGCTCGATGGTGCGGCGCCTATTGATGCTTTATACAAAAAAGCGATGAAGGACCAAATGCCTGCCCTGGCTATTACTGACCATGGTAATATGTTCGGGGCATTTAATTTTGTGAGCCAGGCATGGAAACATACTAAAGTAGTGGGTAAAGACGCGGATGGAAAGGATATCATCGAACCCATTATCAAACCCATCGTGGGTTGTGAGTTTTATGTGGTGCGGGACAGGCATGTGAAATCTTTTACCAAAGACATGAAAGATGCGCGTTATCACCAGGTATTACTCGCTAAAAATGCCCTTGGCTACCAGAACCTGGTAAAACTAACCTCCCTGGGTTTTATTGAAGGGATGTATAGTAAGTACCCGCGGATAGATAAAGAGCTGATCGAAAAATACCATGAGGGACTGATTGCCACTACCTGTTGTATTGGCGCCTATGTTCCCCAAATGATTTTACATGACGGAGAAGAAAAAGCGGAAACAGAATTCAAATGGTGGCTGGATATGTTTGGCGAGGATTATTACATAGAATTACAACGCCATAACATAAAGGAACAGGAACTGATTAACCAGACCCTACTAAAATTTTCCAAAAAATATAATGTGCCTGTCATTGCTACCAACGATAGCCATTATGTAGATAAATCAGATGCCAACGCGCATGATATCCTGCTATGCATAAATACCGGTGAAAAGCAAAGTACACCCGGCTTTGATGATTTTGTAAATGATGAAATACAGGTAAAGAATCGTCGTTTCAAATTTCCCAATGAGCAGTTCTATTTTAAAACTACCGAAGAGATGAGCCAGCTCTTCAGCGATATTCCGGAATCGCTGGATAACACCAATGCCATTGTAGATAAGGTAGAATTATTGAACCTTAAAAAAGATATTCTTCTCCCCGCTTTTCCCATTCCCAATGAATTTAAGGTTCACAAAGATGATAACCTGAACCAATGGGAGTATCTGCAACACCTTACCAGGATGGGCGCCAAAGAAAGATATAATGATCTTACCCCTGAAGTACAGGAGCGAATAGATTTTGAGTTGTTCACCATCAAAACCATGGGTTTTGCCGGATACTTTTTAATTGTAAGTGATTTTATCAAAGCAGGTCGTGCCATGAATGTGTTTGTAGGGCCTGGGCGCGGTTCCGCAGCAGGTAGTGTGGTGGCTTATTGCATCGGCATTACGAATATTGACCCGATTAAATACAATTTGCTGTTCGAGCGATTCCTGAATCCGGATCGTAAGAGCATGCCCGATATTGACACGGATTTTGATGATGAGGGCCGTCAGAAAGTGATCGATTATGTGGTAGAAAAATATGGAAAAAACCAGGTGGCCCAGATCATTACCTATGGTACCATGGCTGCCAAAATGAGTATCAAAGATGTAGCCAGGGTATTGGACCTTCCACTATCAGAAAGTAATATGCTGGCCAAACTGGTTCCTGATAAGCCGGGTACGGAACTGCGTCGCGTATTGCATGCGCCGCTTACCGCTAAGGAAGGAGAAAAATCACTCGAAGAAAAAGAAGCCTACCAGCAGGAAGATATAGAGAATGTAAAAAAGCTGCGCGAAATTTATAAAGGAACCGATATCAGGGCGCAGGTACTGAAAGAAGCGGAAAGATTAGAAGGCTCTGTTCGCAATACCGGTATTCATGCCGCCGGTATCATCATTGCCCCACGCGATCTTACAGACTTGTTACCGGTGGCCACTTCCAAAGAGTCGGACCTATGGGTAACACAGATTGAAGGTAGTGTGATTGAAGATGCCGGTGTAATTAAGATGGACTTCCTGGGTTTGAAAACCCTTTCCATCTTGAAAACAGCGTTAGAACTGATCAAACAAAACCATGGCGTTACCATTGATCTTGATATTATTCCATTGGATGATGAGAAAACATTTCTTCTCTATCAAAAAGGTGAAACCAATGCCACGTTCCAGTTTGAAAGCGTAGGCATGCAGAAATACCTGCGCGAACTGAAACCCGATAAGTTTGATGAGCTCATTGCCATGAACGCCTTATATCGCCCGGGCCCTATCGCCTATATCCCTAAATTCATCGACCGCAAACATGGCCGTGAACCCGTTAGTTATGATGTGCCTGATATGGAAGAGTACCTGGTAGATACCTATGGTATTACTGTTTACCAGGAACAGGTAATGTTACTTAGTCAAAGCCTCGCTGGTTTTACCAAAGGCGATGCGGATGTGTTGCGTAAAGCAATGGGTAAAAAACAGAAATCCGTTCTTGATAAAATGAAGGCCCAGTTTATCACCGGCGCTTCTGCCAAGGGTCACCCAACAGATAAACTGGAAAAAATATGGACAGACTGGGAGGCATTTGCCCAGTATGCCTTCAATAAATCACATTCTACCTGCTATGCATTGGTTGCCTACCAAACTGCCTATTTAAAGGCACATTATCCCGGTGAATATATGTCTGCCGTGTTAAACCATGCCGGAGCCATAGAAAAGATCACTTTTTTTATGGAAGAGTGCAAACGCATGGGCATTAAAGTACTCGGACCGGATATCAATGAATCTCTGAAAGGTTTTGCCGTAAACCAAAAAGGCGAGATCCGTTTTGGTTTGGGTGGATTAAAAGGTGTGGGTGATGCAGCCGTAGATAATATTATCACTGAAAGAGGAAAGAATGGCTGGTACACGGATATGTTTGATTTTATTAAACGGGTACTACAGAAAAACGTTAATAAAAAATCATTGGAAAGCCTTGCCTATTCAGGTGCATTTGATTGTTTTACAGCCTATCACCGGGCACAGTATTTTACCATCCCGGATGGGGAAAGGCTAACAGGACTGGAACGCATTATTAATTATGGCCAGGCTCAGCAAACCATCAGCCAGGGATCAACGAATACCTTGTTTGGCGATTTACCGGCTGCCATGCAGGTACAGGTACCTAAAATTCCAAACTGTGAGCCATGGACCCTCACTGAATTACTGGATCATGAAAAAGACGTTACAGGCATGTTCATGAGTGGTCACCCACTGGATCATTTTAAGTTTGAACTGAAATACTATGGTATCACCAGGATCAGTGATTTTAATGAGATAAAGGAAACGCTTCACCTGCAGCCTAACCCGGGCAAAGGCTTACGCGTAGCGGGTTTGGTGATTGATGTACAACACAGGGTAACCAAAACAGGTAAAAATTTCGGATCATTCTCCATCGAAGATTTTACAGGTAAAACAGAATTTCTTTTATGGAGTGAAGACTATATTAAGTTTCAGAATTACCTGGAAAAAGGACAAAATATTTTGCTCAATGGTTTCTTCCGCCCCAGGTATAACCGGCCCAATGAATTTGGTTTCAAGGTGAATGTGATGTCATTGCTCGAAACTGTAAAGCAAAACCTGACACGCAGTATAGAAATTAATGTGCATCCGGTTTCTGTGACGCCTGATTTTGTGAACTTTGTAGATAAGAATGTACGAAGTTTCCCCGGAAAATCATCTCTGCGGTTTAACATTTATGAACCAAAAGAGAACCTGAAAGTAAGTTTATACAGTTTTGAAAAAGGTTTTCAGATGAATGAGGATATGGCGGAATTCCTGATGAATAACCCTGATGTAGAGGTACATGTGGGGTTGGTTGGCTAATTTGGCTGTTGCATCCATATTTATGGAAACCTGCCCCATTGTCAGGTTTTGCCTGTTGCAACGTCATTAATAACAGTGGTGGAAAAGTCAAATCAGCACAAATCAGGCTTTGGATTTATATTTGCCATCCTTCCGGTATTAAACGATAAAATAATAAACAATTAAATCTTAGAAAAATGGTGTTAGAATTAACAGACGCAAATTTCCAGGCAACCGTGCTTGACAGCGATAAACTGACAGTAATTGATTTTTGGGCGGAATGGTGCGGACCTTGCCGTGCAATCGGACCCGTTATTGAAGAATTATCAAAGGATTATGATGGTAAAATAAATGTGGGTAAAGTAAATGTAGACCATAACCCTACCCTGAGTGTTAATTATGGTATTACTTCTATTCCTGCCATCCTTTTTATTAAAGGCGGACAGATAGTTGACAAACAAATTGGCGCGGTACCAAAATCGGTGTTAGACAAAAAAATTAAGGCGCTGATTTGATCAGCCCGGGAGACTATTTAAAAAAAGAGCTTTTTGTAAAGCTCTTTTTTTATGCCCGAAAGCATAGAAATATTGAACAGATGACTGTCTGGTAACGAATGTTGAAATAACAAACTATTTAGACATTCGAAATTCTTTCGGGTTATTTTTTTGTTATCTTTCCAAACCTAAACTACTCCCGAATGAACATCAAGACCCGCCTGTTACTGATGAATTTTTTAGAGTTTTTTGTCTGGGGTTCCTGGTTAATTTCATTGGGTGGGTACATGATCGTTACCCTTCATTTTACCGGCGGGGAAGTGGGCGCTGTGTATGCAACCATGGGTATCGCTTCTTTATTTATGCCGGCGCTGATGGGTATTGTGGCAGACAGATGGGTAAATGCAGAAAGGGTATTGGGTGTATTACATGTAATCGGCGCCCTGCTGTTATTTTGGGCATCAACCGTTACGGATTACCGTACTTTTTACCTGATCATGTTACTCAACTCCATGGCTTTTATGCCAACCATCGCCCTGAATAATACCGTTTCCTATATCGTACTGGAGAAAAAAGGGTTTGATATCGTAAAAGACTTCCCGCCTATCCGTGTTTGGGGCACGATTGGTTTTATTGCAGCCATGTGGATGGTGGATATACTTGGCTGGACCAAAAGTCCGCTTCAATTATACATAAGCGCCATTGCGGGGTTGGTATTAGGTGTGTATTCCTTCACTATTTCAAAATGTACGCCCATAAAAGATACCGGCAGGAAAACACTGGCTTCTTCTTTAGGGCTGGATGCTTTTGTGTTATTCAAAAGAAGAAAGATGATCATCTTTTTCATTTTCGCTATGTTGTTGGGCGCGGCCCTGCAAATTACAAATGCCTTTGGAGGCGCTTTCCTGGATGATTTTAAAACAGGTTATGCTGATTCATTTGGCGTACAGCATCCCAACCTGCTTTTGTCTATTTCACAGATATCAGAAACACTTTTCATCCTCACCATCCCATTTTTCCTGCGCAGATTCGGGATCAAGCAGGTTATGCTGATGAGCATACTGGCATGGGTTTTCCGATTCGGCCTGTTCGCGATAGGCGACCCCGGGCATGGCTTATACCTGCTGGTACTTTCCATGATTATTTATGGAATGGCTTTCGACTTTTTCAATATCTCAGGTTCCTTGTTTGTAGAAAAAGAATCAGATATAAAAATAAGGGCCAGCGCCCAGGGTCTGTTCATGCTCATGACCAATGGAATAGGCGCCTTCCTGGGTGGCACTTTAAGCGGATGGGTAGTGGATTATTTTACGGTGGATGGCATCAAGAACTGGCAGCATATCTGGTTCAGCTTTGCAGGCTATGCAGTGGTATTGGCTGTGGTGTTTCCTTTGGTGTTCAGGTATAAGCATGTGAAGGCAATGAATAATTAATTAACTTTGCGTACAAATCATATGTATGACCTCGCCCTTCTCTGATCCGTCTATTTTGGTAGCTAATAATGCAGATGTGCGACTCAAACAGATAGGTGAAAAAATACTTCACCGAGAGCGGATTAGTTTTGAGGATGGAGTGGCTCTTTTCGCAAAAGGCTCACTCTCCTACCTGGGTGCACTGGCTAATTGGGTACGTGAACAGAAACATGGTGATAAAACGTATTTCAATAGAAATTTTCATATAGAACCCACCAATGTTTGTGTGTTCGCCTGCAAATTCTGCTCCTATTCCCGCATCTATTCCAATCGTGAGGAGGGATGGGAACTGAGTATTGAACAGATGATGCACATAGTAAAAAGTTATGACGGGAAACCGGTTACCGAAGTGCATATTGTAGGTGGCGTTCATCCTAAAATGAACCTGGATTTTTTTCTCGAACTGCTCAGAACCATTAAAGCGCATCGCCCCGACCTGCATATCAAAGCCTTTACGCCGGTTGAGCTGGATTACATGTTTAAGAAAGCGAAAGTACCGGTGGAAGAGGGCATGCGCCTGGCACAGGAAGCGGGCCTTGATTCTTTACCCGGTGGCGGCGCGGAAATATTTCATCCGGAAATACGTAAACAGATCTGTGAAGACAAAGTGGATGCGGAAGGCTGGTTACACATTCATAAAGTGGCACACGAATTAGGCATGCATAGTAATGCCACTTTATTATATGGGCATATCGAAAGTTTCTCGCATCGCATTGATCATATGGACAGGCTTCGCCAATTACAGGATGAAACAGGTGGGTTCAATACATTCATACCACTCAAATTCCGTAATATGGATAATGATATGAGTTATCTGAAAGAGAGTTCTGTAATAGAAGATATGAAGATGTATGCGGTATCCCGATTGTACCTGGATAATTTTCCGCACATCAAAGCCTACTGGCCCATGCTTGGCCGGCAGAATGCACAGTTAGCCCTGTCGTTTGGAGTTAACGATATTGATGGTACTATTGATGATTCAACCAAAATATACACGATGGCCGGAAGTGAAGAACAAAATCCTTCCATGAGTACCGCCGACCTGGTAAACCTGATTAAACAGGCAAAAAGGCAACCCGTAGAAAGAGGAACCCTGTATAATGAGATAAGGGATTATTCGGAAGTAGTACTTGAAGAAATGAATGATTGAAAGAATGGGTGAATGGAAGAATCGTGTTAACAATTAAACAAATCCTCTCACGATGGCATTTCACTTTTCACAATTAACACTCTGGTAAGCTCAACGGTATATGCGTAGCCAACCCCCCATCCGCCGTTTCTTTGTATTTGCTGTTCATGTCTAAAGCCGTATCCCACATGGTTTTGATTACTTTATCTAAACTAACAATGGCATAATCTGGTGAACTTTGTAAAGCCAGTTGAGAAGCGGTGATGGCTTTAATGGCTCCCATGGTATTTCGTTCAATACAGGGTATTTGTACCAGGCCGCCAATGGGGTCGCAGGTGAGGCCCAGATGATGTTCCATGGCAATTTCCGCTGCCATCAATGCCTGCCTTTGTGTACCACCCAAACACTCCGTTAAAGCCGCCGCGGCCATCGCGGAAGAAACACCAATCTCTGCCTGGCAACCGCCCATAGCCGCCGAAATAGTGGCCCCTTTTTTAAAAATGCTGCCTATCTCAGAAGCAACTAATAAAAACCGCATAATTTTATCTTCATCGTTACCGTCACAAAAAGCAATAAAGTATTGCAATACGGCAGGTATCACACCGGCCGCGCCATTGGTAGGTGCAGTAACTACGCGGCCAAAAGAAGCATTCTCTTCATTAACGGCTAAAGCAAAACAACTAACCCAATCTAATGTGTATTTAAAATCATTACCCCCCCGTTTGATAGACGCCATCCAACCATCATAATCAGTATAGCTTTGCCCTTTCATCAGTCGCTTATTCAGGTCAAATGCCCTTCTGCGAACCTGCAATCCGCCGGGCAGTTCACCCTTTGCATGGCAACCACGGAAAGTACATTCTTTCATACTCTTCCATATAGTAAGTAGTCCTTTGCGTGTTTCTATTTCTGTTCGCCAGGCAGACTCATTTTCCATCACCACTTCATGAATGGCCATTCCATTCATGCACCAATGCAATAGATCATTGGCGGTATTAATGGGGAAAGGCAGGTCAATACCGGGTTTGCCGCCATTGGCTTCTCCCTCTTTTACTACAAAACCACCCCCAATTGAGAAATAAGTTTCACACCATTGTTCACCGGTATTCAATTCAATCAAAAAGGATAAGCCATTGGGATGAAAGGGCAGGGATTCTTTATACAGGAATTGTACATTCTCTGCTACTACGAAAGGTATCCATGACTGACCGCCGAGCAGTATTCGCTTCTCAGTCCGTATGGTATCTATTTTGGGGGTAATGGCATTTACATCAATGGTTACAGGGTCTTCACCGCATAAACCCAGTATTACGGCTATATCCGTACCATGCCCCTTCCCCGTTTTAGCCAGGGAACCATATAAAAGAATCGTTACCGCCACTACTTTATCAATGGCTGATTTTTCACTGATGGTATCGAGGCAACGCAGGGCGGCCCTCCATGGCCCCAGGGTATGTGAACTGGATGGCCCCACACCTATTTTAAACATATCAAATACAGAAATTGATTCGTGTGGCATGTAACAGGTATTGTACCTCAAAAGTAGGTAAAGCTTTCCTGGTTTTAAGCACAACAAAATGCCAAACATTCACCACAAACCCAAAGAAGCTTTTTATATTTGATGATGCAATCATTTATCCTCGCTATCGCGTGTTGTTTTACCATTTTTACTTCCGCCTATACACAAAAAAAACAGCGGGCCTCCGGTAATATGCCGGATACTGGGCTGGTTAGAAAACTTTTGCGGCAGCATCCGGGTTATTTTCAAAGAATGCTTGACCATCCCGACAGTTTCAGGGTACAGGTTGTGTACACGCAAATCAATCGTGATAAAAATAATAAACCCTCCTTCAGGGAATTCACTTATAACCTGAATAACAACCAATACTTCTACCCTGCCAGTACCGTTAAAATGCCCGTTGTTTTTCTGGCGCTTGAAAAACTGAATGAATTAAACATAAAAGGGCTTACCAAATCGGCAACCATGATCACCGATAGCAGTTCAGAAGGGCAGGATGTTGTATACACACATCCCCGGGCAGAAGACAGCCGGCCCGGTATTGAACATTATATCAAACAGGTTTTACTGGTAAGCGATAATGACGCTTTTAACCGTTTGTATGAGTTTTTAGGGCAGGAATATATCCGGCAAAAGCTTACTGATAAAGGCTATCCGGATGCCATCATACGGCACAGGCTAAATGTAAGTAAATCGGCGGAACAAAACAGGCATACCAATCCCGTTCATTTTTATGATACAAACGGGGTACTTCTGTACAGTAAGCCCGGCCAATACAGCCAGGCTGCCTTTCCGGCCCTTACTGTAAAATTGGGTACAGGCTATTACAGCAATGGCAACCTGGTGAATGAACCCTTTAATTTTTCAGAAAAGAACCGTGTGTATTTGCAGGACCAGCATCATATACTGCAATCCGTTTTATTTCCGGAAGTTACCAACCGTAAACAAAAATTTAACCTTACCGATGATGATTATGTTTTTCTGAAACACTGGATGAGCGCCTACCCGAAGGAAAGTAACTATCCTTATTACGACTCAACAGAATATTGGGATGCGTATTGTAAATTTTTGGTACATGGCTCAGAGAAAGGACCATTGCCTAACAATATCCGGATATTTAATAAAGTGGGCGATGCCTATGGGTTCCTGACAGATATTACTTATGTAGCCGACTTTGAAAACAAGGTCGAATTTATGCTCAGCGCCACTATTAGCTGCAACAGTGATGGTATTTATAATGATGATCAGTATGATTATGAAACCGTAGGTTTCCCCTTCATGAAAAATTTGGGTAGAATGGTTTATGAATATGAGTTGGCCAGGAAGCGAAAGTATCTACCCGATCTGGGCAAATTTCAGATCCAATACTAAGTTTGATTTTACAGGCGAATCTGTGAAGAAGGAAGCTTTCGCTTCACACAGTTCTTTACCTTACTTTACAGTATACATCCTTCCGTTTTTAATTACTAATGTTACTTTTTCCAGGTTATCAATATCTGAAGCAGGATTGGCGGAAAGCAATACAAGGTTTGCTATTTTCCCTTTTTCAACTGTTCCGGTTTTATTTTCAATGCCAATAGCCATGGCGCCCATTCTTGTAGCGCTGATAATAGCCTCCATAGGCGTAAATCCGGCCTCCTTTACTAATAGCTGCATTTCACGTTGCACAAACTTTTTTTCATCGCTGTCTGTTCCCGTACATACCGGCACCCCTTTATCCAAAGCTAATTTGGTAAACCGTTTAGCCATATTCCATTGAGCAATGATGACTTTTTTTGTTGAATCAGGAAAAGAATTTTCTTCCAGCCGGCTCTTATAAACCAGCAGTGTAGGGTCTAATATGGTTTTATTGGCCAGCATAGCGGTTATGTATTCATTTATGGGGAGCATTTCAAACGCCTCATTCCAAAAAGCTTCGGTAAGACCGGGCTTTTTCCATTCGACCGGTATCTTCGTTGAAGGCCATCTGGCAATCATCCCCGCATGTGAAATGGTATTTACACCGGCATTGATTACTTCCTGTGGAGAGGCAATTGTTAAGTCGGTATGACTCCATACCTGCAGGTGTTGTTTATGCGCTTCTATCGTTATTCTTTTTGCTAAATCTCCATTTAGTTGCGCATATAATTTTATGGCGGTCGCACCCGTGCCTTTTGCTTCTGCAACCGCTAGTTCAAGATTCGTTGTATCATTTACACCTCGCATATAAGACATTTCCCCTGCCTTGCCTCCTTGTGAACTTTGATGGGTTCTGGGGTCATTAAAAAAAGAAGGGCCGGCCATTAATGCGGAATAATAAATATCAGGAGAAAGAATATCACCAACCAGTGCATCCCTTGATAAGCCCGACAGTTCCCTTGCATCACCGGCCATATCCCTAACCGAAGTAATGCCTTTCATCAGCATATCATACAAATCCTTTTCTGCTTTTGCGCGGTTATCTTCTTTGGTTGGTTCAGTAGCCAGGTGTATATGCGTATCTATCAATCCGGGCATTAGATATTTACCGGAAAAATTAAAAACAGTAGCGGAATCCGGAATAGTGATACCGGTAACAGTACCCACGGCTTCAATCGTATTATTTCTGATGATAACGGTATAATGATTCAATACAGCTTTTGAAACACCATCAATTACATTCACATCTTTCAATGCATAATAGCCCGGAGAAAACTGGCCGAAAGAAAATGTAAAGAACCCCACAATCATAAACGGAAGAAGCATTTGTTTTTTCATTATCGACTGATTTATTTTGATAAAATGATTAAAAGAAATTTAGTACGCTGAAGTCCCCCCCCCCGATAAAATACGCTGGATTGAATATAAGTATATTTTATTGACGCTAACACAAAACTATTTAGATTTTATTGGATAAAAAGAAGCACCAATCATAATTGGAGCTTCGAGGTACACTTGAGCAGGGTCTCGTTTTTGAAACTGAATTTCTAGTTGGAGTAGTCTCGTGGTTATTGAAAAATTATTTCTCCGAAGATTCTCTCGTAGAGGACTCTTCGATTTGTAAACAAAGGAATATCATTTTCACCGAATATCAAGCAGGTAGCGAGCGATTGAATAATTTCGAAACACGTAATTCTCATCAAATTCAGTGGTATACCGGATTTATGCAATTCTCAAGCGCAGTCCTCTCCGAGAGAATCTGCGAGGAAGTAATTGCGTTATCCGTCCGCCGACATAACGCCAAGCCTTTTGTAGGTAGCCTCAGTTAGTTTTATTTTGATATTCTTAGAAATGAAGTTCTGAATTTTTCCCATTTCTCAATATCACCATTAATATTAACTCTTTTTGTGTTTTTAAAAATATTGGAAATTGTTCCAATAAAAGCTCCAGATGGTGCACCGATTAAAGTTGAAACTAAGACTACCATTGTGCCTTTGTCAAATAGGTCACTTTGAATACTTGGCATTAAGGAAAATAAACTTAATGATGCAACTCCTAAAAGACTACCAACTCCTATATTATGTCCAAAAGAATGCTTTGTTTTAATGAAACCGATTTGAGCATAATGAATTATTTTATTCTTGTCTTTAAATTCAATTGTCGAGTCAGTAATTTTATAATCTCGACCATACATTATTTTCTTTCCCTCTAAGTTATAAACGCGAATGAATTCCTTTTTTTGAGAATAAACATTTACTGTAAGAAATGTCAAAAGGAAAAATACTAAAGCTTTCATATAAATTGAATTAGTAACAATATATGTCGAAGGTTACCTACAACAATTAAATTTAAGAAAGTTTTGAATACCCCCACTTGCGGATTTTCCCCTTCCTTTCTGATAATCACCCATTTAAAATGATTGTAGTCACTAAATAAACTTTCGCCAATACAACCCCCTATCCCACCCTGCTCTTTTCAAATAGTCCGGTAATTTTTAAAATATCCTTTTTCGCTTAATGTAAGTTTTCAGTGTTGTAAAATACATACACAAAATAATCCCACCAGGCAGGTATGCGTAACAATGCCCGATTAAACCATTTGCTGGGTATCAATAATAAATGAGGGGATAAAATGCCAACGACAATAACGTTTATGTTGTTTATCCATCAGCCATTTTAAATAAGGGTTTCCATCTGGCGCAGGTAAAAGTGATGAAGAATACCCCGTCGGGTTCCCCAATTTTTTTCGTACACTCATCTATATAAGTTATGAATGCAATTTATATGGAGAACCGAAACGATGTATTGCGGTTTATACGAAACGTTTACTGTTTTTAACAGACTTCCCTTATGCGAGAACCGCAATGTCCCCTATCGGGAGACAGTGCGGGGAAGAAAAAAATTAAAACCCTTTGCAAAAGGGGTTCCAGTTGCACTAATCATGTCTTTATTTTTTGTTCTAATCATTTTCAAGTTAGTAATAAACTATCACCGGAGCGGTTTTTAGGCTTGCACCCAACGTTCGGGCTTTGCGTTCGGCGGGGCATTTGGAAATCGTCTAGCCCGGAACTGAAGCCGATGTAAGATACAAAAGTTGAAAAATATTCTATTGCTCATCCGTGTTCGGTCAGCCAGATATGCCGCTGATAGTAGTACAAAGATGAAGATCTATTCGTCACCCCCGCTGACGAAAAACCTCGCTGTTGGCTGTTAGTGCCTTTACGGTCGAACGGTTGATGTCAAACCACAAGGCAATAAAATACTGATTCGCTATTTACGCTTTGTTCCGATTAAAAAAAAATTTGTCGAATCATTTACCGCCGTCCTAAGAGATGAGTCAATCCCTTTTTGAGATAGCCGCATACTGTCCAATAATTTTGAAGTCGATTGGAATAAGCTGTCTAAGTGTTTTACTTCTTCGGAAGTAATCCCTTTTGACGTGTAATATACTGATGCTAATACCGCAAAAAAAGAAGCAACAGCTACTACAACCGCAGCCAATGTTAAGTTTTTTTGTATTCTGAAATTTTTGGGCAGGACAATATCGTTAAGATTTTGAGTTGATTTATTTGTTTTAACTATTGATTCACGGATAATACTCCCATTAACAATCTTTGCTGCATAATCGAATCCTAACTCTTTAGTTATTAATCGTTTAGTTATTTAGTGATACAGAATTCTCTACGCTGCATATCTGACGTGGCTTACATGAAAATATTTTTGCACCTGCTTTCTGTCAT